>Ga0208741_10000672_pt1 | contig 15361 bp, 19 predicted proteins | sample CryBogCBE03Jun09_FD_184576 | JGI IMG/M metagenome (GOLD analysis project Ga0208741, IMG submission 184576) | Freshwater microbial communities from Crystal Bog, Wisconsin, USA - CBE03Jun09 (SPAdes) | ecosystem: Environmental > Aquatic > Freshwater > Lake | place: Crystal Bog, Wisconsin, USA...
GTTTGCCTCTGGTAAGAATGCAATTTCGGAGTGCGATCGCTGCGGCTTCCAGTATAAGTTGACGGTTTTGAGAAAAGAGATCATCAAGACCAAGAACTATAGTATATTGGTGTGCCCCCAGTGTTGGGATCCCGATCAGCCTCAGTTGCAATTGGGTATGTACCCTGTGGATGACCCACAAGGTTTGCGGGACCCCCGTCCCGACACCACATACTACGCTTCTGGTGTGACTTCTACTGGAAGTATTGGTGGTGGTAGCAGAGTTTTTCAATGGGGCTGGGCCCCTGTGGGTGGAGCAAGTAGTTTTGATACTGTTTTGACGCAAAACAATTTGATTCCAGCGGTGCAAGTGGGTACAGTTACAGTAGTTACAACGTAGGAGCTAAAAATGGCTAAACATGATGACATTCAAGAAGACAAGAAGCTGATTAAAAAGGCTTTTGGTATGCACGACAAACAAGAGCACAAAGGTCAGCACACTGACTTGAGCAAACTCAAGAAAGGTGGCAAAATCCACAAGATGGCCAAAGGCGGCGTCACCGGTCAAGCCATGAAGGCTATGGGCCGTAACTTGGCTCGTGCAGCAAACCAAAGATCTACTGGCCGTGGAGGCTAATATGAAACACCAAGTTAAACCAACAACCAAAAATAGCCCTGCTATTCGTCAAGGCAGAAATGCCGACAATGGCCCTGCAGATTTGTACGCTACCCGCTACAAAGAAGCAGCAACAGACCTAGACGCACGCGCTAACATGAGCAAGGCGGACACACTGGATATGTCTATTGGTAGCTTCAGTAAGTCTGCGGGTAACGAGCCCGCTAAGACTGATGGCATCAAGATTCGTGGTACCGGAGCTGCTGAACGTGGCGTGATGGCCAGAGGACCAATGGCGTGAATTACACTCAGCTTAAACAACTGATACAGGATTACACACAAAACTACGAAACGACTTTCGTAGCGGATATTCCTACGTTTGTTGAACAAGCTGAGCAGCGCATTTACAACTCGGTTCAGTTTCCGTCTTTGCGCAAAAATGTGACGGGAGCCATTACACAGTACAACCAGTATTTGGCTACGCCAAGTGATTTCTTGGCGCCTTATTCATTGGCCATTTACCAGACCACAACTACTACAGCCACGGGTACGTCTGGCACGTACACCATTACGATTGGGTCAAATACCAACGTGGCGTTAGGTCAAATTGTGACTGGTACAGGAATACCAAATGGCGCTACGGTGACCAATATTAACGGACTTGTAATTACACTTAATCTGGCTTTAACGGGTACCGTATCTGGTAATGTGACGTTTCAAGGCAACTTTTTGTACTTGATAAACAAAGACGTCAACTTTATTCGCGAAGTCTACGGAAATCCAGTAGCTTACGGCACGCCACAATATTATGCTTTGTTTGGACCAACTGTGACGTCGGGAGCGATAACAAATGAACTCACCTTCATCATGGGGCCTACTCCTGACGCTGCTTATACTGCTGAACTGCATTATTACTATTACCCTGTGTCTATCGCAGACACGACTAATAACCCGTCTGGTACTTCTTGGCTTGGCGACAATTTTGACACCGTACTTCTTTACGGCTCTCTTGTTGAGGCTTACACTTTCATGAAGGGTGAGACCGACATGATGACGCTTTACAACCAGAAGTATGTTGAAGCGCTTGCTCTTGCTAAACGTCTTGGCGATGGTATGGAGCGTCAGGATGCGTACAGAGACGGTCAGTTTAGGCAGAAAGTCACATGAGCATAGTACAGACCGCAACCACCAGCTTCAAAGTGCAGCTTGCTCAAGGGCTTCACAATTTTGGGCCGACCAGTCCAAACACGTTTTACATTGCTTTGTTCACTTCAAACGCAACCATCAATGCAGCCACAACCCAGTATTCAACAGCTTTGGTTGGCGAAGTTCCAACTGGCGGTGGATACACACAAGGCGGCCAACCATTGACCATCACAACAACCCCAACTTCTGGTTCAACCGGCGGGACTGTGGCGTACTGGTCTTTTGCAAATGTGGTTTGGAATCCAGCTTCATTTACAGCGCGGGGTGCTCTGATTTACAATGCAAGTCAAAGTAATGCTTCGGTAGCGATTTTGGATTTTGGTTCAGACAAAGTCTGCAACACATCATTCACGATTCAGTTCCCCGCAGCCACCAACACAAACGCAATTTTGAGGATCGCATAATGCTTGTCACGACTACAAAAGGCGAAATGGACGACTCTCTTCTGGTGAAGAAAGAAGGTTCTGTTGACAACGAAAACGAATACACGACTTGGGTTGAGTACTATTTGAACGACGAATTGGTACACCGCTCCGCTCATGTAACTTTGAAAAAATCACCCTTTATGGATTTAATCGCCGCATCAATGGCATAAGGAGCTTAAATTGGCTAACACTCAATCAATGTGCACTTCTTTCTTAGGCGAACTGTTGAGCGCTACGCACAACTTTAGTTCTTCTAACCCCGCCCATACAGCAAATACTGCCGATACATTCAAGGCTGCTTTATATGTGACAACCGCTACGATCAATGCGGCTACAACAACATATTCTGCTACTGGTGAAGTATCTGGTACTGGTTATACAGCAGGCGGTATTGCAGTCACAAACGCAAACAATCCATCTTCTACAAATAGCTCTGCAACGGCTGGTGTAGGATACTGGACGCCTTCGGCTAACTTGGTTTACTCCACAGTGACCTTGACCACTGCGTTTGATACGGTTTTGATCTATAACTCAAGCCAATCTAATAAGGCTGTATCAGTTCACACCTTTGGTTCACAAACCATTACTGCCGGAACATTTACGTTGACCATGCCCAGCAACACAACGACAACTGCTTTATTGCGTTTGTCAACCACCTAATAGGTGAGTTGTGGCTGGATGGGGCAGCGGTAATTGGGGTGCTGGCCCGTGGGGGCAGGGGCAAACTTTACTCTCAGGAGACGTAGCTTCTGGTAATGTAGGGACAGTTGGCGTTAATGTTACTGTTGCTCTGTCTGGCGTTGGTGGTGTAGGTAATACTGGAACAGTCACTCCTAATGAGAGCGTAGCGGTTTCTGGTGTTGGTGCATCGGGTGCGGTAGGAAATGTTTTCTATGGACCTCCTGTAAATGGCGTTAACGCATCAGGTAGCGTAGGGACTCAGACTCCAAGCATCACAATCGCTTTATCTGGTGTAGGCGCAGCAGGTTTAACTGGAAATGTCAGCGAAGCGGATACTGGTAATTTAAGCGGTGTCGTTGCTTCGGGTAATGTTGGGTCTGTATCTGGTAACGTTACCATTTCCCTAACTGGAGTTGGCGCATCCGGATCGGTTCAAGCCCCCACAGTCAATATCACAATCGCCCTATCTGGTGTAGGAGCAAGTGGTAGCGTAGGATCGGTTCTTGTCAGCAACACTACGGCGTTGTCTGGAGTTCTGGCAAGCGGGTTTGTAGGTACAGTTACAGGCGCTAAATCGGTCAGCATTTCTGGTGTTCAGGGTGCTGGTGCAGTTGGTCAGATGGTGGCCAACAATACCGATGGAGATATTGGTAACGTAGCGATTGGAGCGCCGGGTTCTGTTGGTGCAAGCCTCACGATTGCCATCTCGGGTGTTGGTGCTTCTGGTGCGGTTGGATCGGTTACGGCAAACCCAAGTCAGGCTTTGTCTGGCAATAATGCCACTGGAGCTGTAGGAGCTTTGTCGGTTCCTCTGGGGTCAGCAACTGCGAAGGGTAATGTCGGTACAGTTGGTGCTAATGTCACGATTGCTTTGACAGGTGTTGGGGCAACAGGGGTAGCTGGAACGGTGACGATGGGGGCTAGAACGGCTCAGTTGGTTGGGGTTACAGCATCAGGACAAGTCGGTAATGTAATTGCAGTATATTGGAGTTTAATTGATGACAGCCAGACTCCTTCATGGCAGAATGTGGGGGACGCTCAAACCCCTGACTGGTCTACAATTGATGACAGTGAGACGGCAAATTGGACGGTGATTTCAACAGGATAAAATTATGTCGATTAACAACACAACTCTTTTAGGTCTTGCCCAACCAGTCACAGGACAAGAATCAGGTGTCTGGGGTGACGATGTAAACAATGGCTTAACAGAGCTTGTTGAGATTGCCATTGCGGGCGTGAACAACATCACGCAGGACTCAGACATCACGCTTGCCGTCAGTAACGGAAGCAATAGCTCAAGTTTCACTTCAACTGCAACAAATTCTACAGTTGCTCAGTATTATGTCCTGAACTGTTCGGGCTCCAGAACGGCTGCAAGGAACATCATTGTTCCAACCACCAGCAAAACATATGTAATCACTAACGCCACCACAGGCGGATACGCCATCACGATCAAAAAATCTGGCGGTACGGGAGTGGGTATTGTTAGTGGTGAAACAGCGATTGTGTTCTACAACACGATTTCTGGTGATGTGGCTAAAGTCAGCTCTTTGAATACGTTCGGTGCGATCACTGCGACTTCGATTACAAATTCAGGTTTAACTTCAGGCCGTGTGGTGTACAGCACTACAGGCGGTTTGGAAACAGACTCAGCCAACTTTACGTTCAACGGCACAACCGCCACAATTAACACACTGAATCTGACAAATGCTTTGGGTACTTCTTATGGTGGTACGGGTGTGACTACATCTACGGGTACAGGTAGCGTGGTGTTGAACACATCTCCTACTTTGGTGACTCCTGTATTGGGAACACCTACGTCTGGTACGTTGACCAATTGCACAGGATTGCCCAATAGTGGTCTTGTGAATAGCACAATAACCATTGGTGGAACATCTGTTGCGTTAGGTGGTTCTACATCTGCAATTACCAATGACATCACCATTCATGGGTTGACTGTTGGACAAGGTGCAGGTTCTGTATCTACTAATACTGCGGTGGGAGCAAGTGCATTATCCAGTAATACTTCTGGAGGCTATTCCAACGCATTTGGGCAAAATGCTCTTAGATCACAAACAACACCAAATGGAAACAATGCTTTTGGTAATAGTGCGTTATATACAAATACAACTGGTGGATACAATTCTGCTTTTGGTAATTCCACTTTGTATTCAAATAGTACTGGTTCAAATAATTCTGCTTTTGGGTCTGGTGCTTTAAATTCCAATACTACGGATAATAATTCAGCATTTGGTTATAGCTCTTTAATATCAAACACTTCAGGAACAAACAATGTTGGAATTGGAGCCTATGCACTTCAATCCAACACCACAGCATCTAACAATACAGCAGTAGGTTATCAATCTTTTTACAACAACACAACAGGTACAAGTAACGTAGGTGTTGGTTATGGTACTGGTGGCGCATTAGGTGGATCAACTGGAGCAATAAATAACATAACTGCAATTGGATATGCTGCTCTTGCAAAAACAACAGGTGACAGCAATACGGCTGTTGGTAGGTTGGCTAGTTATCAAAACACATCTGGCACTTACAATGTTTCAGTTGGTGATTCTGCTTTATTTTCCAACACCACAGCCTCTTACAACGTAGCAGTAGGATACCAAGCAGGGTATAGCAACACCACAGGAACTAGGTCAACATTTTTAGGTTCTTATGCTGGGTATTGGTCAACTGTTAATGACAATACTGGTATTGGATATAGTGCTTTAGGTGGTAATGGTGGTGGTGTAACAGGAACAAATAATACTGCTTTGGGTTCTCAAGCCATTCAAGCAATTACTTCAGGCGCTAACAACACAGCAGTAGGTTATCAAGCTGGCGCATCAATAACAACTCCCGGAGCCAATGTTTGTCTTGGTTCTTATGCTGGTTATCAAGGAGTTGGTTATGCAATAACAACTGGTGGAAGAAACATTTGTATAGGTTATCAACCAACTTTAGGTAGTTCGGGCGCAGATACAAATGAAATTGTAATAACAACTCGTGGTGATTCTGTTGCTGGTAAAGGCTCTACTACAGGATATATTGATGCTGGTGGTGGCGGTGTATATCAAGGCAATAATTCAAGCTCATGGTCTACAACTTCAGACCAAAGATTAAAGAAAAACATTGTTGACAATAATGTAGGTTTAGACAAAATTGTTCAAATTCAAATCAAAAACTTTGAATACAGACTGCCAGAAGAAGTTGATCCATCCCTAAAGCCTACAGATGCTATTAACATCAAGGGCGTTCAATTGGGTGTGATTGCTCAAGAACTTCAAACTATTCTTCCTGATTGCGTTAAAACAGAATCTACTGGTGTTCTTGGGTTGGATACTGGTAATATTATGTGGCACATGATTAACGCAATAAAAGAACTCAAAGCAGACAATGACTCAATGCGAGCTGCTCTCAAAACTGCTGGCGTGGCTGGCTTCTAACCTCCAAAAGGAAATATTATGGCAACAATCAATCAATGGACATGGACGATCACATCAATGCAACAATGGCCTAGTGGCACAAACGCTGGCTATGTTGTTAATGTCAACTGGGAGCTAACAGGTACAGATGGCACTCACACAGCTAGTATTGGTGGAAACACTCAATACCCAGTTACTGATGCCCAAGCAGGATTCACACCCTACGCACAATTAACTCAAGCCACGGTTATCGGTTGGGTGCAAGAGTCTTTAGGTGCTCAAGGTATTGCTAACTTTGAAGCAAACGTGCAAGGACAAATCAATAGTTTAGAAAACCCCCCAGTTTCCCCCACAACACAACCATTGCCTTGGAGCGCATAATGGACAAAGTAACTTTATCAACCACACTCGTGAATAACATCATGGCGTACTTGGGAACTAGACCTTTCCAAGAAGTATTCCAATTGATCCAAGAAGTTCAAAAAGAAGCTGCACCACAAGTCCAGCAACCAGCCGAGGCGCCAAATGGCAACTAAGTGGATACAGAAAGCCATCAACCCCAAGCACAAAGGCGCTCTTCACAAAGCGCTGGGCGTGCCTGAAGGGGAGAAAATCCCCGCCAAGAAAATGGCAAAGGCTGCCAAATCAACAAACCCTAAAGTGGCAAAGATGGCAAATCTGGCCAAGACTTTGGGCAAGCTGAAATAATGGACGGATCTTCGCCAGAAGTGGCAAATCCTTCAGAAGTAAGCCCTCTTACGCAAGGGCATTACTTCACCACTCCGCTTTATACATCGGATAAACCTGAGTTTTTAGAAGCCGCCAAACAAGTTACTGACGAACATCTTGAGTTCATCAGAAAGACTCAGAAGCTGGATGAGATTTATCCTGCTCACATGACGGCCAACATTTACACAGACCCGCGCATGGCAGCATTTTGTCAGTTTGTGGGCGAGCAATCCTGGTACATTTTGTATGGCCAAGGGTATGCAATGAAGAATTTAAGCACCAGCATTGAATCGGTTTGGTGCCAAGAACACTATAAGCACTCCTTGATGGAGCAACACACGCACAATGGCTTGATTCAAATCGTTGGTTTTTACTTCATTGACTGTCCAGAAGGCAGCTCAAACGTGATGTTTCATGACCCAAGACCCGGCAAAGTGCAAATTAGTTTGCCAGAAGACAATCCAAACTACATCACTCCTGCATCAAATGTGATAGGATTTGCGCCAAAACCCGGTCAATTTTTCTTTACAAACTCATGGCTCGCACACTCTTTCAGCAGACATGCGTCAGACAAACCGCTCCGATTCATACACTTCAATATGATGGTAGTGCCGACAGCTCCAATGTCGCCGCCAGCAGAAGTGGTTTGAAATATTCGATCCGGTTTAACAAGACGCGAGGAATGCCCGGTAGGGGTACGAAAGATCACGTCTGGCGAGTGTTTGAAGGCACAAAAGAATATCTGTTCAAGAACGTTCAGATCAATGTGCCATCATTCAGCGAGCAAGATGGTGAAGACTGGAACATTTGTTGTTTTGGCAAGATGAGAATTGACAGAGATACATCAACCGCAATCATTGAAAAGGTGTAGAAATTGATCCGTTCACCCTTGTCGCCCTTGCTTCTGGCGCTTTCAAGCTCTGCAAAGACGCTTGCGAGATGTACAAAGAAGGGCGCCAGATTGTTACTGACATTGCCCATGAAGTTGATGGAGTTGTCAAGGACGTTAAGGCAGTACAAAAGAAAGCCAAAGGTCTTCTTGGGTTCTTGAGCGCCGTATTCGGCAAGAAAGAGGAAGAGCAACCACAAGTTGCTCAACCCGCCAAGAAGGTCAAGAAAAAGAAGGAGCCTCCTCCAGAGTTTGATGAGAACCTCATTTACCAACAGGTCAGTGATGCTCTCATCAAGTTCTTCCAAGCGTATAACTCGCTGAAGAATTACGTCAAAGAACAGGAAGAATTTGCTCTCCATGCAAATAACGATGAAGGCCAAGAGGCTGCAATCAAGATCACGATTGCCAATTTGCAGATGGAGAAGCTGAATCAGGAGCTGAGTGACTACATGGTGTACCACGTCCCACATGAATTAAAGGACTTGTATACTCGGGTCAATCAGCAAATCGGTCACATTGCCAATGTGCAGGCGCTTGCAAGACGGGAAGAAATGCTGAAGGAGCGTAGGGCAAAATGGCAACGGCGGCAAAAGGCAGATCTAATCAGGGGAAGAATGGTGGCTTCAGCAATTACAGTGCTGATGCTAATGTGGATATGGCTGATGATAATAAGTCTGACTCACTCGCCATCCTACTGATTATTCTTCTGTTGGTTATTTTGTTATTGTTGATTCCGTTGATTGCTTGGATGTATGTAGATGTTAGGCAGATGGAACTCAGGGTCAACAAGGCATTGACAAGGATTGAGGGAAAATGATTAAAAAATGGATTTTTGTATACATGATGAGGTTGTCATGCATACTTTTTTTGCTTTTGTGTACAGGTTGCCACGATTCTTATCGGTATATATGCCAAGACCCTGAGCATTTTAATGATGCCGTTTGCCAGCGTCCGAGGTGTGAGTTTGATCAAGATTGCCCAGACTATTTAGTAGCCCCTATTTTGGAGAAAAAGATTGAAGGAACTACTTCTAGCATTCCTCAACAGCCCCAAGGAACGCCTCAGTGCAGATGACATAGAGGTCCGAGTTCGGGCCTTTGTGATTATTGTGGTGACCTTGATTCTGTTCTTTATTGTGGTCACGCTGATTTATAGCGTGATGTTTGTGAGCCAGCCAATCAAGGCTATGGCTCCAATTGACCAGGCATTCACCAAAATGCTAAATGACATTGTTTTGCTTATTGTGGGCGGTATAGGTGGAATTATGACCAAAGGTATCAGCAATGAGGCCACCAACATGATGAACGCGGCAAAGGCCAATACAGCGGCTTATGTAGCCCCTCCACCACCGCCCCCTGCGCCTATTATCATGACTGCCCCAGCCCCAAACTGGACGCCTCCTCCACCACCCATGAGTCCTCCTACGCTAGAAGCTGACCATGAGCGTGAGAGAATGGCACAAGCAAGGGCAGGACTATGAATTTGTTGCAAATGGATGGTGTTGTTTTTTTGCTTTTAAATAAGCCTCATTTGCTTTTTCTTCAGTTAAAAAATATTCACAAAATATTGTTTTTCTATTTAACATTAATTTTGCACAAAATCTTTTTAGTCTTTTGTCAAAATGAACACCAAGTTTTTTTCTATTTTGACCATTTTCAGAAGCATTTGCTTCTCTTAAATTGCAAATTCTATTGTCATTTGGAATGCAATTTATGTGGTCGATTGATAATTTTGGGAAAACACCATAAACATAAAGCCAAGCTAATCTGTGAGCCTTATAAGATTTTCCATGTATACCAATTTCCAAATAACCCTGAATCATTGATCCAGCAGTTTTGCCAATTTTTGCACGTTGTGAAAGTCTTTTTTTCCAAACAAAAATTCCAGTATTGGAGTCGTAATCCAATATTGAATGTAAATATTCTTGCGTTAAAATGAAATTAGTCATGAGACACCTCCATGTCGATTGATTAGAAACTCATTGGCACTGCAATGCCTATGGGTTTCGACATTATATCAAAGGGAAAAATGTTAAGTTTAATGTTTTCTTTTTTTAGTAATTTAATTTATTATTTTGCAATATCTGCATTTTTTTTAGGTATTGTTTTATACATATTAAGCAAAATAACTAATTTATTACCAATTTTCAAAGGTTATTCTTTGTTAATGCAAGTTTGTGGTATTTTTTTAACTTTAGGAGGTTTGGCTTATGTATCGAATATTAATGGTTATGAAAGAAGAGTTGCAGAAGATAAAGCAGAAATTGAGCGGCTTAATACAGAAGCTCGCGCAAAAGAAGCAGAGCTCGGACAAAAGCTCGCAAGAGCCACCAGCCAACTGAAGCAGGCCAAAAATGACATTAAAACCAAACAGGCTAGTCTTACTGCTAGTGCTGATGCTGGCAGCTTGCGCCTCTGCCCCTCCGGTAGTGTACAAGCCGATTCAAGTTCCTCCTCTGCCAGCGGAAATACAACCCATGAGTCCGACTCTGAGCGACAGACTGTCAAAGCTCTTATCGGTATCGCAGCAGACGGAGACACAGCCATCACAAGTCTCAACGCCTGTATCGCCCAATACCAAGCAGTGATGCAGACTGTCAATGAGGGCGTCAAATGATTAGCACAGAAAAACTGCACGCGCTAGGGATTGGGCCTGAGTGGTCCGAGCCTTTGACCACAACCTTTACGACGTTTGGAATCAACGATGTTAAGCGCCAAGCTGCGTTTATTGGACAGTGTTCACACGAGTGCAACCATTTCAAAACACTGGAAGAAAACCTCAACTATCGAGCAGAAACCCTTCAAAAGCTGTTTGGCCACAAGTTTAAACCCGACGAGTTTGCCGTTTACGCCCACAATCCCCAGAAGATTGCCAACCGGATTTACGCCAGCCGAATGGGAAACAGGGGGGAAGAGAGCGGAGATGGGTGGAGATTCCACGGGCGTGGATGTATACAGTTGACCGGGCACGACAACTACTGGCATTTTGGGCAAGCCGTAGGCAAAGACCTCGTTGCCGAGCCCCAGCTCGTAGCTACCCCCATGTACGCTGCTCTTTCGGCTGGGTGGTTTTGGAAAACCCACGGATGCAATGATTTGGCCGAAGCCGAAAACTGGGAGGGCTTAACAAAACGCATAAATGGTGGTACATTTGGCCTTGAGGAACGCATTAAACTGACTCAACATGCGCTTGCCGTTCTGGGCGCTTAACTGCATACAACTATGCCTTTAATAAAGCCACAATGGAGACCCGGCGTCAACCGCGAGAACACCCAGTATTACACTGAAGGTGGTTGGTATCAGTCTGACAAAGTGCGGTTTCGGCAAGGAATGCCTGAGAAAATCGGCGGGTGGACGCAGTATTCAAGCTATACATTTTTAGGTGCGTGCCGTTTATTGTGGAACTGGATCACTTTATCCAATCAAAACTTTGTAGCGGTTGGTACTAATTTAAAGTTTTACGTTACGCTTGGCAATCAATATTTTGACATCACCCCCGTCAGATCGGTTGCTACACTCACCAATCCTTTTGCGGCCACATTAGGTTCTTCTACCATTACAGTATCTGCTACGGCGCATGGCGCTATTGCCGGGGATTTTGTAACTTTTAGCGGGGCAACAGGTCTAGGTGGTAATATTACCAGCGCAGTTTTAAACAAACAGTACCAGATTACAACCGTACCCAGCGTTAACTCATTCACATTTACTGCAACTGCCACGGCTAATGCGTCAGATGTATCTGGCTCGCCCGGAGGCGGAACGGTAACTGCAACATACCAGCTTAATACAGGACCAGCTTATCAAGTTCCATTTACGGGTTGGGGTGCAAGTTATTGGGGTTCAGGTCCTTGGGGTACGGGTAGCTCTGTAAAAACAAATCTACAGATTTGGAACGCCTACAATTATGGTGAAAACTTATTGTACGGACCTCGTGGTGGTGGTATTTATTATTGGCAACCCGCTGTTAATACGACTGCAAATCCCGGTGTTTTGCTCAGCTCGTTAGGCGGATCTGTCACAGTCACAAGCGCCAGCCCTGGTGTTGTTACAGCCAGTGGTGTATCTTTGCCTAATAACTCGAGCATTCAGCTCAACGCAACTGGATCAATGCCGTCTGGCTTATCAGCGAACACTACATATTATGTGACCAACACAACAGGCACAACGTTTAATCTTGCCTCAACTCCTGGCGGGTCTCCGTTGCCCACTTCAAGCACGGGTTCTGGCGTTTATATTTCTGATCTTGGTGATGTGCCCATCTATCAGAATGTATTGACTGTATCGGACAGCTCACGGTTTGTGATCGTGTTTGGAACAAATGCGTACCAGTCTTCAGTGCTGGATCCGATGTTGATTCGCTGGTCAGATCAAGCTAATCCATTGGTTTGGTACCCTGATATTACAAACCAGGCCGGTAGTATTCGTTTGTCTCATGGTTCACAGATTGTGACTACCGTTCAGACTCGACAAGAGATTGTAACGATCACGGATCAAGCTGTTTATTCACTTCAGTATGTTGGTCCTCCTTTTGTTTGGGCTACTCAGTTGATGGGTGAAAACATCTCCATCATCGGTCCTAACGCGGCTATCTATGCTTCTGGCGTTGTTTACTGGATGGGAATTGATAAGTTTTACATGTATAGCGGTGGCGCAGTCAATACGCTTAATTGTGATCTGCGTCGCTATGTATTCCAAAACATCAATGCCCAACAGAATCAACAAGTCTATTGCAGCACGGTTGAAGGATTTAATGAAGTATGGTGGTTCTATTGCGCTGGAACTGATACTGTGCCAAACAACTACGTTGTGTATAACTACGTTGATAAAATTTGGTATTACGGGACAATGAGCCGAACTGCTTGGCTTGATACAACATTGCAGTCCAATCCTATTGGCGCTAGTTATAACGCTTCAACAGGAACTGGCCAGCTTCTTAATCAAGAAAGCGGCGTTGATGACGTCTCTACCGGCACACCTGTAGCTATTGATGCCTATATCCAATCATCTGAATTTGATATTCAGCAAGGGGATCATTTCTCGTTTGTCTGGCGTATGCTGCCTGATGTGACATTTACCGGGTCAAATTCTACAACGCCACAAGCCACCATGACGCTTTATCCTTTGACCAGCTCAGGATCAGGAACAGGGACTGGCAATACAGAGACAGTGACTTATCAGGGCTCCAGCTATACCGTTACCGATGAATTTACAGGCATTGTTTACACCAGGATTCGTGGTCGTCAGCTGATCTTCAAGATGGAATCCAATCAAATTGGGACCACTTGGCAGTTGGGTGCTGTGCGCTTTGATATTCGTCAGGATGGAAGACGTTAATGGCTACAAAACCCAATAACCCAGCTGTACCCAACTTTCCGTTGGCGCCTGCTCAATACGATCCAGCCAATCAAAATCAAATGGCCAATGTTTTGCGTTTGTTCTTAAATCAGTTGAATTCATTTTTGACCATCATAAACAACGCATATATTACAAATACCACTGTATATACGGTGGCAACGTTGCCAACAGCTTCTACTTCAAACCTTGGAACTAGAACTTTTGTATCAGATTCAACAACCACCACTTTTGGCGCAACAGTTACAGGCGGTGGAACAAACACTGTTCCTGTGTACTCAAATGGTACTAGCTGGAAAGTGGGCTAAATGGTAAACTTAAACTTATTATTGGAGCAAATCCATGTCTGACATCTTTAGCAATGTACTCAATAGCGCGTCTAACGCCGTCCATGACCTTGGTAAAAGTACCATTGGGAAGATGGCCGAGACAGCGGTTGCTGCTTATTTTATGGGCCCAGCTGGACTTGATTTGGGTGCTGAAGGCGGCGCTTTAGAAGGCATTAGTACAGCAGGATTGGGCGGTCTTGCTGGTGGAGCTGTTACTTTATTAAACGGCGGGAATATTGGTCAGGCTGTGACAAACGGCATGTTGGCTTATGGCGTTGGAAGTTTAATGGGGTCGCCCACAACTTCATCTTCAACACCATCAATGGTTGAGCCTGATACAAATACGATTCCTGGAAGTGGTGCATCAACGCCATCAAATCCATACATGTCACCAACTCCTACTGCCCCTGCTCCTGTGATTAATCCAGAAGCAACGCCAAACTATGGGCCCGATCCTTATGGTCCTCCCCCATCGTATACGGGTCAAGGATTTCCGGCCGCTCAAACTCCTGTTCAAGCAGCAACACCAACTGCTGTGTCTCAAGCAATTACACCCGTTGATCCAGCCGTGGCAGCGGCCCAGCGATTGGGAACTCCAGGATCAGGCGGAGCTTTAGATATTGGTTTTGGGCCTGGAAACATGTCACCGCAAGGAACAACTGGCGGTGGAGTTTGGAACACGATTAAAAACGCTTATACAAATGCCAGCCCTTATCAAGTGGCCGGAGCTGGTGCGCTTGGTTTAATGGCGCTCAAGTCTGCCGCAAAACCCAACTCAGTATCGCCCGCAAAGATTCCTACGCAGTACATTAACCGATACAACTACAACCCTTACAGCCAGCAAATGACGCTTGCTGCAAGAATTCCTGCATGTCAGTTTAGCGCTGCTACGGGTGGGATTGTTGCGCTCAATCAAGGCGGGCCGGCTTATCAGGGTTATGCTCATGGAGGCATAGCACGACGTTTTGATGCAGGCGGATCTACTGATCCCAATATCAATGCTACATATACACCGCAACAAATATCAGACTATATTGCTCAAAATAATTTGTCTGGTGATGCGCTTACAGCAGCTGAAAATCAATTTGGCGTAACTCAACAACAAGTTAATTATGCAAATGCATTAAACAGCCCTTTGGCTGCGTCGGATCCTTTTGCGGCTACTGTGGCTTCTGCCGATACAGCAAACAATATCCCCGTATCGGTAGGGGTACAAAATGAAGCTGCTACTGGATCTCCGTATACCAGTTATACCGGGCAGCAAATGGGAAATTACATCCAGCAAACCGGACTTAATACTTCTGACCCAGCAGCTTTAGCGGCGGCCGAAGCTGCAACACACGCCGATCCCGCAGCAGTTCAAGCATATCTTGCATCTATTAACAATCCTTATTCAGCGCAAAGTTTAGCCAATCCTGCAGCTGCAAATGTTTCATCATTCGATGCACAACTGGGCACAAAGGGAGCTACTACTGACATTAACAATGCTGTGTATGCTGCTCAATTGGCAGCTGGCGTTCCAGGAGGAACATCAAATAGCACTGTTGCAAACACACAAATTGCCAAAGAAATGGATACTTGGGGCGTAGACCCTGCTGCTATGGGTGCTGCCGTTGGTATGACAACAGCTCAAATTCAAGCGTTGTACAACCAAGTAAATCCAAATGGCAGGTACTCCACAGTACAGCAGAATAATGGCGGCGGCGGAGGCGGCGGAGGTGGTGGCGG
>Ga0208741_10000677_pt1 | contig 15289 bp, 10 predicted proteins | sample CryBogCBE03Jun09_FD_184576 | JGI IMG/M metagenome (GOLD analysis project Ga0208741, IMG submission 184576) | Freshwater microbial communities from Crystal Bog, Wisconsin, USA - CBE03Jun09 (SPAdes) | ecosystem: Environmental > Aquatic > Freshwater > Lake | place: Crystal Bog, Wisconsin, USA...
CAGACCCCCGCCTCGGCGGGTCTCGGCGGCTGGGGGCGGTACTGCCAGAATTGCGGCGATTGGGGGCGGAACTGGAATTTCACGGGGTCGACCCCCGTGTCGACCCGGACCAATTCCAGTTCCGCCCTGGGGGCGGCAAGCGCCCCCAGACCCCCGCCTCGGCGGGTCTCGGCGGCTGGGGGCGGTACTGCCAGAATTGCGGCGATTGGGGGCGGAACTGGAATTTCACGGGGTCGACCCCCGTGTCGACCCGGACCAATTCCAGTTCCGCCCCTAATCGTCGTCATTTCCGGCAGTACCGCCCTGGGGCAGCACGCGCCCCCGGGCAAGACGGTGCTGCCGAATATGACTAGGACCGACCGGTGCAGTCATGTGGACGCCCTCGCGCATCCGGTGCGGATTACACCCATGGCGGGCCGATTGCGCGCCGCACAGTCGTAGGAAGCCGATCGTTCGAACGTCATTCTGCGCCGCCCGTATGGAGCCTCTGAAGTTGGAGCTCCTCAATTCCCATCCGCGGGACGCCCGCATCGTCTTTGACGCGGCGTTGCACAAGTACTTTATCGACGGTCTTCGATATCCGAGCTCGGTCAGCGGACTCATCCACGAATACTTTCCTCACTTTGACGGCCCCGCCGTCGTGAACGCGGGCTTTGACAAGTGGTCCACCAACCGATGGAACAAATATTATCGACTCATCTACTATTTGCGCAACATTCTGGAGCTGGACGACGAGCAGTGCAAGAAAGAGATCTCTCGCATGTGGGAAGCGTCTGGGAACAGTGCGAGCACGCAGGGCACGGACACGCACTTGCAGATTGAGCTGTGCCTCAACGATGCTGAGCACCAGTCTGCGTCTCCCGAGTTTCAACAGTACCAGGCGTGGCGGGCCACGCACCCCACGTGGCAGCCCTACCGCACCGAGTGGTCTGTGTTTAGCGAGCCAGAGCTCATCTGTGGGCAGATTGATAGCTTGTGGGTGGATGACGCCGGCTTGTATCACATGGCGGACTGGAAGCGCGTGGCTGAGATGAAGATGACTGGGTTTCGCAACGAGTGTGGCTTTGGGCCGCTCAAAGGCTTGCCCAGCACAAACTGGGGGCACTACGTCTTGCAACAGAACGTGTATGCGTGGATGCTGGAGTCGCACTACGGCATCAAAGTGGCGTCGCTGTCACTCGTTCAGGTGCATCCCGATTTGGAGGCGTTCAAAGAGCACCCGCTGCCGCGCATCGACTCGAGTGTGGAGTCCATCATGGCGGAGCGACGCCGCAAGGTGTTGGCGGGCGAGTTGCAGGCGATGGATGCCGAGCAAATCAAGGCGTCTGCCGCTGCGTGCGCGCCCGCCGAGGCGGCGGGGGTGGATGCGGCGGCTGTGCGGTTCGAGCACCACTTGCGTTTCGAAGAGGAGCACCTCAGCGCCATGGGGGCGTCGCCGCTCGTGAGCCATTTGCCCGAGGTGGATAAAAACTACGACACCTGGGCCCGCATCAAGGAGGCGGAGTTTTACCCGCTCATCACGTACATCACCAAGGTGTGGGGTGGCGACGCAAACGTGGCCAAGCTCCAGGTGGCTCGAGTGTGTGCGGAGCTGGAGGGGGGCAGCGCCGAGGTGCTTCCAGAGTCTACAGCCATGGAAATGGCGGCAAGCGTGCGACGCACCATTGAGCAGATGACCACGGCGGAGCAGGCAGAGACGCCGGGTGTGCCTCGCCCTGGAGTGTGACGAGTGTGTCCCAGATTGGCCGAGGCTGAGAGCCTGGATGCGGGGGAGTTTTGACTACAGTGGGCGTCCACCACACGAGCGACATAGACTGAGACGCAACCGTCTTACAAATACGCTGACGGCGCGCAGGCCGAATACGTATAAATACAAGGTTTCTATCTGTGTATGTCTGTTTCCGACGCTTTGTATAAGTCTCTCGAGGCAAACGAGTCTGCGAGTGGCAAGGAAATCGCTCGTCTCACCCAGCATGCAGCTGAATTGCAGGCACAGGTGGATAACGGCGAGAAGCAGCTAAGTCAGGCAAGGCAGGAGACAGAGGCGGTCCAGGAAAAGCTCAAAGCAGCGGTTGCGGAAAAAGAAAGCCTCGTGGGTGCACACGAAGCAGAAAAGAAAGCTCGCCAGGCGGCTCTCGCAGAGTTCCGCACTGCGGTCGAGAAACTCACGCTCATCGAGGCTGAACAAAAGTTTCTAAACCTTCAGATCACGTACCTGGGCGACGCATTCGTCGAAACGGCGACTGAAAAGGCTAATCTGAAAATCCCAGACCAGAATTCCATCGACAGTGACGTTGCGTCGTCTAAAGCACAGTTGGAAACAGCAGAGTCAGCCATTGTTGCCTAGCCAAGTATAAACACCTTTTCTTTAATAAACGAAGCATGTCAAAGACGCGTCGCGCCTCGTTGCTGGCCGTAGAAGAGGCGGTCATACGCGCCGAGGCGGAGAGGTCGGAGGAGCGCGCGGCGCGCATCGTCGAGCTCGAGGCGGAGATTGCGCGCCTGCGACGGACGTGCGCCACAGAAGACGCGCCCCCGGCGCGTCGCGCTCCGGTGTTCTCTAGAGACTATCCCGCGTGGCTGCATCATTCGCTTCAAGCTGACTACGACGACTTTTTGAGAGAGAGAGACTACATCAATAACTGCGCGCAGAACCCCCGTTCTCAGAACAGAGAATACATCCTGCAGTGGGAAGCGAACCTGGCGGTGCGATCGCAGAATTTGCAGACGGAGAGCGCCAGTCGTTACACGAAATACGTCACCGCCGCGGCTTCAACAGAGTCACGCATGCTTTGAAAAAACTCGGTTTTATGAAGTCGTAGGTTAGTCTCCATCTTTGACAGGCTTTCTTTCAACTCGAACAGATACTGCGTCTCATCCCCCACTTGAGCCTCGATAGAGAGAGCCCCCCAAAGTTTACCGCGGTGGGTGTAATAGGTGTTCAAGACTGCTTCGATATAGGGCTCTGCATCGGGCACACCGACGTCCTCAAGGTCTTCCCACGCGCCGGGCCGCATCGCTGCAAAGGAAAAGGGGACAGCGGCAATCTGCTGAGATTCTTCGAGCGCATCACGGTCATCCTTCAGGGCGTGATACGCACGAGTGACTCTCGCTGCAAGGTCCTGCTCGAGCTTGGCGAACAGGGCGTTGATGCTCTCATTGATGCCTTCGGACAGGTCTGGCGTCGCAAAAAGTTCGCGCTCGTGGTTGCGATACTGCCGCCCAAGAGTGTACATGGGGTCAGTATCCATTCGCGAGCGATGGAGCGTGCTCTTGTTGTAGCAGTACGTGTCCGCCGACCTGCTTCGTGGGTTCACTGCAACAGCCTCACGCTCGAGACACTCGAACGTGATGGGGTCCATTTTGCACTGAAGCGCTTCACTGACGGAGTTGCCTGTACACTCGGCGTGCGGATCAAAAGAGACGGTGATGCTCATATGAAAAACCGCGAAGGTGCTATATTATATCAAATTGAACGCTGTGACGTTAACGATAAAGGCTGGCCCGTTGCGCGCCCTGCAACAACTCGTTCACGCGGACCCATGGCACGTAGAGTTCAGACCCCGAACGCGCGATGATGTCATACGCGTAGCCACTCGGTGACCAGCACCCGCTCTCGCTGTACGTCTCGTCCTGCTTCCGGCCCAACACGTAGACTGCAAACGCTTCGGCCCAGTGCACGGGATGTGCAAATCCGTGCGCCTCAAACTTGATGAACACGAAAGCGCTCCGCCCCACCTCGAACCCATAAAACAAAGCGACGCGTTTATCAAACATGGGCCGCTGGAAGTGAAACTCGCGCTGCCCCGAATACGCCGTGGCGTTTCGTGTCGGACCGCGGTGCGTGAGACCGAGCGGGCGTCGCACGGTTGTGCGACTGCTGGCCAGAAGGCTGTACACAACTCCCTCCCGGTCCTCCAGCACATAGGCACCGTGGTGGCACACGTTTGGCGTAGAAGAGGCGAGTGCGTACAGAAACGCTTCCGGCGATATGACCCTGCGCATGAGTACTTACTTTCGTCGTATGCTATTAGTAATGGATGACCTCACACAGATCATCCAGGACCACTCGGTCCGCATCTTTAACGAAAACGAAACCATCTACGAAATAATTGCAGACATCATCTCGGATAGCAACATCGAGGACAAACCAATCTTCATCGTCGACATCGGGACCGTGGCCAGGATGTACGAGCGGTTCTCGGAGCTGCTGCCAAACGTCCAGGTGGGTGGGGGGCTGACGCCCCCCATACCCCCCTCATTGCCGCTGACGCGAATCGGGACAGGTGTATTACGCAGCAAAGTGTAATTCGGACCCCGTGATACTCAAGGTGCTGGCTGCCAAGGGCTCGCGCTTCGACGTGGCGTCGTATGGGGAGATTAGCACGGTGCTGGAGTTTACCGAGCCCGAAAACCTGCTGCTGGCGCACCCCATCAAGCCGTGCGACACGCTCAAATACGCACGGGCCGTGGATGTGGATATGATGACGTTTGACTCGGAGAATGAGCTGCTCAAGATTAAGCTCTACCACCCGGCAGCCCGTCTCTTGCTGCGGCTTCAGGTGGATGACACCGGAAGCACCTCGAGGTTCAGCTGCAAATACGGGGTGAGTCCGGAGAGCGTCAAGACGTTGCTCGCCCTGGCACGCACCCTGGGGCTGGACGTTGCCGGGGCGTCGTTCCACGTGGGCAGCGGGTGCAGCAACCCGCTGCTGTATGGCACTGCGGTGCAGCAGGCGCTCGACACGCTGACGCTGGCCAAAGAGTACGGCATGGATGCCACCATCGTGGACATTGGCGGTGGCTTTAGCTCGGACACCTTTGAGGCGGCGGCGGGCGTCATCCGCCCGTTAGTCGAGGCACACCCGGAAGTTGCTTGGATTGCCGAGCCGGGGCGCCTGCTGGTGAATGACTCGAGCACGCTGGTGGTGAGCGTGGTGGGCAAAAAGGAGCTCCCTGGGCCATCCTACACGTACTACGTCAACGACAGCGTCTATTCGAGCTTCAACGGCATCATCTTCGACCGGCGCACGGTGCACCTGCAGCCGTTCAACGAGCGCGAGGGCCTCACGTTTAAGAGCAAGGTGTATGGAAACACGTGCGATGGCATCGACGAGATTTGCGCAGAGTGCATGTTGCCAAACTTAGCCGTCGGAGAGAAACTGTTTGTGCAGCACATGGGCGCCTACAGCAGCTCGGCGGCATCCTGTTTTAACGGATTCGACCGGGCCAAGACTGTGTATGTGCTTACACGAGGAGAAGCGTGTGCATGACTACAAGCGACGCGCCATTTCTTCGACACTCTCGTCAACAGCGCCATGGTCAAGGAGCCACTGCACTATTTGTTGGCGCCCGTTGGCACGCGCTCGCGAAAGCGGCGTCTCCAAAATTGCCCCAATGCCACGCCCGCTACCGGTGAGTGAAGGGGGGTGGGTGTCGACGACTGCGTTCACGTCAGCCCCGTTCTCGAGAAAAATTTCCAATGGACCCGGGTATCCAGGATATCCACTTGCAAGCACAAGTCCCAGGTTGACGTCGAGCCCACCGGCAAGTGCGGCTTCAATTGCACCCTCGCCGCCGTCCTGTCCATTAAATAATAAAAATAACCCGCGCTCGAGGAGGTTTCGAAGGCTTTGCTCGCGCTCGATAGCAGCTACGCGCGCGTTTTCTAAACGAGCGAGCCGCTCAGTGACTGCGCGCGGGAGTTCCTCGTCGTCGGATGCGTGCGTCGCGTTTGCCACCGCAGCCTGCTGGCGTGCCCGAATCCCCGCCTCCTGCAGGCGAATCGCCTCCATCCGGTCCGCATTCTCCTGGCGCTCGCGCTCCTGCGCGGCGTGCGCCGCCTGGCGCTCCTCCAGTCCGGGCTCTGCGGGAAAGTCGGCAGCCTGCCATTCGGGCGGCTGGACGCACACGGGACACTTGGCCGCCCGACGTGCCACGCGCCTGGCCTCGAAATACTGTTTGGCGCACGCGTAGTGAAACGTGTGGTGGCCGGGGCAGGGCGACGAAAAGAGGTCGCTTTTCATGTCCGGCTGGCCGGGAATACCCGCATCCACCAGATAGTCTGGGTCCGCGAGGTCGTTGTAGCAAATGGCACACGTGGGGTCGATGCGTGGACCGAATATGATGGACATACACCGGCTCCGAGAGCGACTTAATAATGAGTCCTTGATTTCGAGCGTCACCTTCGAGCGAAGACGTCCCACCGCCTAGACGTCAGCGTCGCTTCGGAGCCTTATTTTCGCGTCTCCGGATACGACGCGTTGCAAGTAGTTAAAGAGGCTTGTCGCCTCGTGTATTTGGCTCCACGCGTGCAGCCACTCCCTCTTACCCGCGCGTTCGCTATGGACCGTTCGACTGAGCGACGCGATTCGCAAATCCAGGAGGTTCAGGAGATGCTCGTCTGCGGGAGACATGAGGGGTCGAGAATGACACTCTCGCACGCTCATGGATCGCTGGCTGGAGATCCTCACCAACCAATCGGGGTTGGAGTGTTCGCGCGCGGGGCGCACCGGCGTGGACCTGCGCCCCCGCCTCGTGCTGCACAACGCGGCGCCGCAGGATGACTTTGAGCTCGCCGTGCTCGTGCCGACCCAGGCGTCCTACGAGCTCACCGTGGGCGACAAGGTGTTTGCCTGCGTCTGTCGCGAGTCGCCGGTGGCGCCCGGCAAGGCGGCGTACGTCGAGTACGCACGGCCCGATGCAGCCATCCGCCACGTCATCGCCCCGGGGGACTCGGTCCCGGTGAAACTGGTGGCGTCCTGGACGACGGCGCGCCGAGAGAGGCAGGAGCAGGTGCTCTTCGACGGGCATTTTGTGGTGCCGGAGCAGCTGCACCTGACGGGCGCGCCGGGCTATAACGTGGACGTGCCGCACCTGGGGACGCAGATGTACTTTTGCGTGGGGCTCATTGGGACGCAGGAAAAACATCACACGGAGATTTTGTCGTGGCACCTCACTCTTTTGTATTAAACACCGCGCGTTGCGAATATTGTCGCAAGTTTTTTTGCTTGTGCCTTTTCAGCCTTTTGCTCGGCAGCTGTCTTCGCCTTGACTCCATAGTCCCTTCGAATTTCACCCATCATATTGAGCGCGTCGGACTCATCCACCACGTCTTTGATCGCAGAGTCCGACACCTTCTGGCCCATTTCCACGCCACGGAACAGGTAGGTGTACACCTGCTCCGCGTTTCGCCGCTTCATATTCATCTTGTCGTAGATGAAATACTCCACCGTCTTTGGCGCCGCCTTTCCAGGCGGGGCGATGCCGCGCGGGATGATGAAGCTCACACGCACGTCCCGCGACTGGCCTCGCCGCCACGCGCGAGCGATTGCCTGTGTGTGGTCCACCGAGGAGTACTCGGGCGTTGCAAATATGATTCCCGAAGCCCGGGCTTGCAGGTTGAGCCCGACGCTGCCAGACGCGATGTTGATGAGGAGGAACGGCCGAGGGTCAGGAACCATGGTCGCCTGGCCACGCTTGCCTTCGAAACGCGCCACGATGAGTTTGCGTGGCACCTGCTTGTCCTGCTCCTCTGCGGCGGTCAGTGTTTCGTTCAGGTGACCAAGGTGCTCCTCGGAGCTGTCCAGAATATCGGGGAGGTGCGTCAACCCAAACGTCTGGCGAAGGTACTCCGCGAGCGGGTTGAGAATCATCTCGTACGACCCGAAAATGAGCACTTTGCGCTGCCCTGCGCCCACGCGAACCGCTTTGCCCTCGTCAAACCCCCAGTTTTCGTGCCCCTCGTCGTCGATGCGATACTCGTCATTCATCATCTGCCGCGCCACCTCTGCAATCTTCTGGAAGCGGGGGATGAGGGCGTTCGGGATGAGCGCCCCCTGCTGGGTCTCAAAGAGGTCCACTGTTGCCATTTGTCGCATCTGTTTGAACGTATCTTCGAGCTGTTTCTTATCCTTTTGCTTCAGCTCCTCCGTCACAATGACAGAGACACCATCAATCTCCTTGGTCACCTCTTTGGTTGTGGATGCAATAGCGATCAGCGTGTCCGCCTTGATGGGTTTTTGTGCTTTGCGCACCAGGCCGACGGAATCGCCCTCCTGGACAACTCCATACTTGACTCGCACGCGGTCCAAGTGATTCCACAGCCTCATGTCCGGTATGTTGCGACCCACGAGCGCCTTGAGCTCGGCAGCCTCGGCGCGCGTGTATGCAAGCGGTATGGCGGTGGAGACGAGACGAAGCGGAACGAGCACCTCCAGGATGGGGGACTCTTTTTTGGCACTCTCTTTCGGCTCGTCGTCGTCGTCGTCATCCGTGCGTTTCTTTGCGGCGTCTCGCTTAATGATTGCAGACGCAAGTTTCGTGTATGCCGATTCGAGGCGAGTCTTGAAGAACTCGTCCTGTTCGGGCGAGTGTGTAAACTCATCCCGGAAGACCCACAGCGGCTTGTACACGCGTTTCTCCAGTGCGAGGTGTTTTTCCTTGTCGCGAAGCAGACGCCCCGTGGTCTGCGTTGCCCACGAGAGCGTGTCCCGCTGTGTCTCTTGCGTGACTGAGTTGTACGTCCACTCAAGGGGTGGCGGGGCACGTTTTTTCAGCTCGGCGCGGACCGTAAACGCGGGCTGGGCGCCACGCACCGACTTCCACGTGTCGGGAAGCTCGAAGAATGGGTCGTCTGCCGGGTCGGCACGCACCAGCGCGGCGAGCGAGCAAATGTCGGTGAGCTTGTTTTTCCAGGGGGTTCCGGTGAGAGCCACGACCCCGGCACCAGCACCGAGGATAGCCTTTGCAGCCACCCACTTGGCAGACTTGGGGCCGTTCTTCATGATGTGGGCCTCGTCAAAGATGACGCAGTGGAATGCAAGCTTGTCAAACGCTGCTTTCTCCTCACCCTTCATGCCAGTCAGCCTGTCATAATTCATCACGATCCACGCCGGCGGGCGGTCGCTGCTGAGCACCGCGGTGCGCTCCTCCTCCGTCCCGCTGTTCACGGTGTTGATGAACACGTTGCCAACCTTGTCCCACGTGGTCACCTTTTTAATCTCCGTCTCCCACGGGTCACGCACGTTGTTCTTGGGGCAGACGATGAGCACGCGGAAGCTGGCAACGTCCTCGGGTGCGCACTCGCACGCACACGCAATGGCGCTGTACGTCTTGCCCAATCCAGGCTCGTCGGCGATGAGCAAGCCCCGGCCCGCGAGATGCTGCCGCTTGAAGCGCAGCACGTTGAGCACTTGGTGCGGGTCCAGGCGAAAGTCGAGCGTCGACGTCGGTGGCGTCTGAAACCGAAAGTCGGGTCCGCGTCGGTCTGTGGCCAGCTCGGCAATTTTGACTGGCCGGAGAGGTCTCGGCTTGGGTTTCTCGCCCGGCTTGGGCTTGGGCGCCTTGTCCACTTCGTCGTCAATGACAACCCAAAGCACCTCGTAGCTCTGCAGCGAGCTGGGGCGCGGCTCGTGCACGTTTGCCCCGTCAGCCGCTTTGCGGCGCCTCGTCTGCGCAGACTTGGCGTCTCTGCCCTCCTTGTTGAGTCGGCCGTGGTCGGCAAACTCGCGAACCACCGAGTTTACTTTGAGATACAGCTTGTTCATAGCCTCGGGAAGCGAACACGTCCACACATCCTCTGCATCGTCCGAGTACTCGGGGCCGTCGTGCGAATTAAATGCGAGCCCCGTAATCACCACCTTGCAGTCAATGTAATCGTAGAGGCGATGCGTCAGAGCGCCTGCTGCCACCCGGAGTTGCTCGTAGCGAATAAACGTGTCGATGAAGGGCACCACGCCGTAAGTGTAGTACTCTGCCGCGTTTTCAGCAAGACACTTTGTTGAGATGACGTAGGGCATCAGGTACACATTCTCGAAGCGGTTTGTGTCTGTCCGAATGGATACTCTGGGCTGCTTATTCGCGTCACCTTCCGAGAGGTCGGGGTATGCAAGCTTGAGATTGGCGTGAATCCACTCAACGCACTCCAGGATGACGTGGGGGGTCAGCGCGTCGCTGTTCACATGTCTCCGGAACATGCCGGAGATGCTCTTGTCCTGGAAACGCAGAGGGAAAGAGAGCGGCGCTCGCTCCACCACAAAGTCATGCTCGGCGTCGTCAAACTCGATGGTGTAGTTTTGGTCGGTGGCCAGGTCTTTGTACACGAGTTGTCCCTGTTTTTCTCTGTGCGACGCGTCCATGTAGGGGGCTTCGTCAACCTCCACGAGCATCAGGTTGGGTCGCACGTCCCAGTCTGCCAAGTCTGGGCGAGTCTCGGCGGTGCCACGACCGCACGAGTACACCTTGATACACTCGCCCGGGTGCAGCGGTTTTGCAGAGGCACGCGTCATCCGAACGAAGGCATCGCCGTCTCGCACCCAGATGCCGCTGTCCGGCAAAGTGTTTGACACGGGCGCGGGGGCGGGCTCGGCGGAGGAGCGCCGGCTGCGCCGCACTCCCTCGCTCTGGGAGCCGCTCGAGCTCCTCGTCACCCGCTTTGTGGGCGCTCCCATGTCCGCCTCCTCCTCCTCCTCCTCCTCATCGCTGCTGGATGCGTCATCCTCGTCGCTGCCGGACTCGTCTTCGTCGCCCACAACCACCAGCCGTCCCGTCTCCGCGTCGATGACGTGCTCTTTTCCGCCACCCTCGCCAATAGTATCGATGCGGAGCGTCTGAGTCGCCAGCATCGCGCGTTTTTTGCGCTCGTCGGAGAGAAAGTCTTGCGTGTGATGGTCATCCTCGTTGGCTGGGTTGTCGATGGACTCGCGAATCTTATCCATCACGGACTCGGCGAGCGGCGTGCTTTGCAGGAGCGCGTCGGCAGCCTCCCACTCGCGTGTCAGCCAGTTGAAGTTTTCCTCTGCGCTCTCCGAGGGCGTGTACCGCGCCGAGAGCGCTGGGTACGATTCGAGGAGTGCCTTCACGCTTTCGGTGCTCACCGTCCCCTCGGACAAGAGCGCGTGCACCTCCGCTCGCACGTTGAGCATCTCGAAGAGTCGCTCAAACTCAGCCGCGTCAATTTTGAGCATGAGCCGCTTTGCCTCGGGGCTCAGGCTGCCCGTTGGGCGAGGCACCGTCTCGTACACGTAGTCAGGGTCAAATGCGCGTTTGTACACCACCTCGTTGGGGATGAGGTCAGAGACGAGCATCGCCTTGACTTGCGGGAACTCGAACATGTTCACGAGGTTGCGCATCGCCCCCTCGACATCCTCCAAATACTTCACCTGGAACGGGCTGCGGTAGCTCTTGCGGTACTTGTCCCAGAGTGTCGTGCTGTCCTCGTAGCTCATGAAAAGCTGCTCGTACTTTTTCTTCATGTCGCCGGCAAGCTCAATGGCGTCGCTGGGCTTGTCGCCCAGCACACCGGCGCCATCGAAAAGGAACGTGGGCGGATCGCGCTGGCCGATGGCTTGAAGTTCGGCAGGCAGGTCGCGGGCCGTCTGAATCTTGGCGCCCAGATTGTTGACAAAGTGCACAATGGGCGCGCGCAGCGCCTTGCGGACAAAACCCTCGTAGAGACGGAAGACGGGGTCGCCCTGCAGCTCTTGGGCGTTTCGCAACACGCGTTTTGGCTTTTCGTCGACGGCGGCACCCGTCGTGCCATCAGCGAGCGTCACCGGCAAGATAGTCTTGCCGGACACCACGTCCTCAACCTCGTCTTGCGCATCCCAGGTGGCTTGCACGTCGGCTGCATCGAGAGACACTTCGTGGTAGGTTGGCATCTCCTCATCCGTTTCCTTGTGCGCGCTCAGGCCCCAGTACCCCGCCAGGTATTTCAGGCAAAACGTGTTGCGTTCGGGGCTGTAGCCGACGAGCTGCGCCTCACCGCCTTCCGCACCAAACAGCCCTGTGTCAGTGTCCCAGCGCTGGTACCACCACCACGGATAGGGAAAATCGCAAACAATTCCAGAAGAAAATTCAGCACCTTCGTTTCGAATGCTCCGCTGAATCATCGTGATGGCGTCCTGGATGCGTGGTGTTTTCTCTGCAATGTCTTGAAGGTTGGTGATTGTCTGAAACTTGGACTTCCAGTTGTCCTCCGTCAGGGCCTCGGCTGTCGGACCACGGGCGTTCCAGTGAAAGGTTTCGTCGATCAGGTCGGCAAAGAGGTTGGGGTAGTCGAACACAACGTTGCCTTCCTCATCCTCGCCGATTTTCTTGAGCACACCCCCGGGCTTTTGGAAGCACGCCCGCTTGGTTGCGGGGTCTTTGGCGGACCAGTATCCGCCAGCCACGGTGCCAGACTCTTTGTCGCCGCCGAGGATGACGTTGACGGTGAGGGCGTACGCCTCCTCCGGCGACAGGTCTTTTCCGGCTCGGTCAGCACTGAGAGGCGTGTCGGCGTCTATCCACACGTCAAGCACAGACTCGAGCATGGGCAGGGGGACGGTGTCTGCAACAGCCGTGCTCCACGTGGTGATTTTCTCCTTGATTGCAGCAGAGGGGCTGGGGCGAGGCGGCGCGAAGGCTTTCAGATCCTCCGCCGTCACGCCTTCAACCTTGGACAGGTCCAGTTTTCCCACGGTTGCTTTCGTGCCGATGGCGGCGAGAAGAACCTCTGCGAGCGCCTCTCGTCGCTCCTCCTCCTGAATCTTCCACTCCTCGGGGATGCGGCTCTTATCGCCCTTGTCAGACTTCCACAGCGTCACAATCATGCGTCGCAGCGAGTCGGCGGAGTCATCCTCGCGGTCCTGTGTAAAGTCCTTGAGCAGCTGGCCGTCGAGCGAAGCCGCCGAGAGCGCGCAGATGAGGCGCTGGCGAAGCTCAAACTGCGTCGGGTACTGGCCAACCGCACGTGGCGGCGCTCCCATGACAGCAGCTCCGGGCTCGATGCGGAGTCGGCCATCCTGCAGTCGCAGAAACAAATCGTGCGCCTCCATGCGCCCCGTCTGGTCTGGGTCGTTGATCAGCGCTTGGTCAGGTTCTCCGTTCGAAAACGCAAGCAGTCTGAGCGAGGCTCGCACAGACTGCTCATCTTTCAGATCCTCATCCTCAACCATCCCTTCGTCCAGCTGCTCACGTTCAACCGCTCGAGCTGCGATGGCTTTTACCCGAGCGACGACGTCCTGCAACGACATGGTCACGTCCGGCGGTGGTCGCAACTCGCCCTCGTCGACATCCATCGGCACCGTGGCCGCGGGCGTGGCGGCACCTCCCGCGCGGCCGGGTACCCGTGTTGGCGCATACCCGTGTTGCGTGCGCCAGGGAATAAAGTCTTTCGCGCTGTACTTGTTTTTCACTTGGTCAAAGGTGAATGTATACCTTTCGGGTGTCCACGTCTGTCCGTTTGAGTTCGTCACGCCCAACTCTTTGACCATGTCCTTGAACACCCCGTTATTTTTCACCGCGAGCGCTTTCAGAGCGTCCGTTTCTGCGTCCGTCCACTTGTGCACAGGTGCACGCGCGCGCGGAGCCGCAGCAGCAGCCGAAGGCACCTCTGCGAGAACGCGCGAGACGAGCGGTGACGGCGCCGCAGGCGACGGCACTGGCGGCGGCGGCGGCGGTATCGCCGAAGGGACAGCGGCCAACGCGGCTGCGACAGGAGGGGCAGCCGCCCGGAGGCGCTCGAGTCGCGCCCGGGCCGCATCTGCGAGGCGCTCCTTGCGCGCCCGCTCCTCAAACTCCACCTCCAAACGATCCTTGGCGCCGCAGTCTTCGCTCACGGACGCCTGCGCCTCCGCAATGGCGCGGTCCGCCTCGGCAAGTTGGCGCTCCTTGGCGTCCCACTCGCGCTCCACATCCGTCGGCTCGTCCGGCGGGCCGACAGGAGGCGCACGGTCGCGCCAAGTGAAGAAACTCATGTGTAACTTACAACGCCTAGTGACAATAATATCAGACGTCGCCTTTTATCTACCCCCCATCTGGAATCGCTTGCAGCAACATGGCCTCGTACTCGGCTTGCACCTGGGCTCGGTGCGCCTGCGCCTCTGCCAGGCGGCGTTCCGCATCCGCGCACTTTTGGCGTGCATGGGCGAGTGACTCTTGCGTCACCGCGGGCCCATATGCAGGAGTCTTTCCGACAAAGCTCATTGTAACGTCTCTGCTCGGAGGTTAATAACACGTGTTGCGTTTTGATATAAGCGTTTCTTAGAGACCAGATAGAAAATGGGTGCTGACGCAGTTTGTGTGCAGGTGTCCCCCTGGCGCGACAAGGTCCAGAACGCGCCGAACAAGCGTGGTGGACCATGAGGTGCCGTCCCCTCTCGGACAATAGACTCCCGCCTTGCGCAGGCTCCCCGACTCGAACAGGTCGCATCCACCCTCCGCCGCCGTTGGCTGTCCCACGTACGTCAACCCCCCTCGAGACACAGTCCGTCCGTCCGAACACATCGCCTCGACGCCGCCTGCACACGTGACGTAGACCGCGCCGACGCGCTCATGCACCGCATAGGCGTTCACCCTGGGTTGCTCCGGAACCAGAAACGACCGCTTGCGAGGATGTCGGTCCGCAACGGCGACGCAGGAGGCAAACCAAACAATGGTGTCCTCAGGCACCGATCCAGGCGCGTGGCTGAAGCACAGGTTTGCCGATGCGCCAACAAACACCACGGGCGGCTTGGCACGTTCCGTCTCCGCAATCGGCCGATATACTCGAGTAAAAGTCTCGCCCAAACGCCCCGAAACAATATCGTACGAAGTTTGGCCAAACTCTTTGATGATGCAGTCTTTGGACAGCGAGGCACCACCGAGACGAGCCAAGCGAACGGCCCGCCAGGCTGGGGCTGCAAGGGAGAGGCGCCTGAGCTTTGGGTCGCGTGAGCGGCGAAAGTCTGACTGCTGCATATCCAGTGGGTCCGTGTCGGTGGCCAAGACGATGGCGTGCGGCATGGAAAAGCATCGGCCCTCGTGGCGTCCAAAGGCGGTCCAGTTGTCAAACAGGCGCGCCCGTTTTTCAGTACTGAGCCCCTCCCCGTCAAAGGTTCCCCTCCACACCCCCATCCCGTTCACAATTTGCACATCCCTCCCGCGCGCCGCCTCCCAGATGCGTTCCCGCGGCGCGTCAGCCGGCAGCCGCAGCGTCGTGCGTGCCGCCTTCAGCGCCTCCTCTGGCAGGTGGTCCAAGAGCGGCACAGGCACCCACTGCGGCGCTTCGTGAACCCAGTCCTCGATGGTGCGCTTCGGCCCATCAACCCACGCGGCATAGAGCACGCACGGCGATGCGAGGGGCGGCAAAGGCGCCTGCCACGCCTCGTCGTCGGCACACCCCTGAAGGGTGAGCGTGCACCGGTTCTCGTCCCACGACCACTCGTGGATCCTGGCGATGCGGACGCCGCGGAGCAACATGGAAGACAGGCGCGGAGGACAATGACGTTCGACCCGGGCGGGAATCGGCAGCCACTCTGCGATTACA
>Ga0208741_10000679_pt1 | contig 15253 bp, 10 predicted proteins | sample CryBogCBE03Jun09_FD_184576 | JGI IMG/M metagenome (GOLD analysis project Ga0208741, IMG submission 184576) | Freshwater microbial communities from Crystal Bog, Wisconsin, USA - CBE03Jun09 (SPAdes) | ecosystem: Environmental > Aquatic > Freshwater > Lake | place: Crystal Bog, Wisconsin, USA...
CGCCTGAAGTATCAATACTAGAAGCAGTTAAACCAGAAAGAGTTGATAAAGGTACTTGAGTTTTATTTATAAAAACCTCAAAAGCATTATTTGGATTTCCACTACCTTTAACAAATTTCAAATTAATATATTTTGCATAATCTTCAAATGGAGATGCTTTTGGATATTTTATTTGATCATTAATAATCTTTGTTACATTTATATAAGGAACTGATAAAAAGCTTTTACCATTTACTCCTACTCCCAGCTGATACTGACGAACACCATTTATAATATTTTCTTGTATAAAAACAGTAAGACTTGTTGACTGGGTTGAATCAAACATTACAAGTCCATAAGCTGTACCAGAAGGATTACTTGTATTTGAGTTTATACCTGCCACAATTTTTGTAGAAAATGTATTATATACACTTGAGCTGACACCTGGATCATTTGCAGATAAATAAGCAAAAGCCCCTACTTTTTGAGTTATAGCAATATTTCCATTTATAATAGATGGAGTTAATGACCCTGTATTAAACTTTGTTTGTATATCTGCTAGGCTAGCCATAACAATATGATCTGAGACTGGAGTATTAAACTGACCTCTTTTTACATTTGTTATTCTTCCTGTTGCAGCATGATTATATGGATTATTTCCAAACAAATTATTTATCTCTGCTTGCTGTGCTGCAAAATCTGCTGAGTTCAATATTGATCTATTATAAATAGACTTATCAGCACCTGTCCCAGTGAATGCCCACTCTTTATATTGAAAACTTACAATTTCATTTTCAATAATTCCATAACCGTCATGGTCTATGCTATATGATCTAAAGTTAATATCTTGTGTTGATGCTGCGGTTGCTTCATAAGAAGGCACAGTAAAGTATGTATCTGACTGTTTCATTGTTGATGCTAATGTATTATATGTCGCAGCATCATCAATAGTTGAATCCCAGATAGCATTTGTGGAATCCATAAATGTTGGTGCAAAATCTACATAAAGATTTGAGCTATTGGCTAGTCTAGGGTCGGAAGAAATAGTCTTTTCAATTTGTGGGGTCTTATATGTTAAGGTTGCTTTTCCAACTTTGGTTTTTGTTGTTTCTGTAAAAGTATCAATAACTATATTAGGATCAATAGTTAGACTATTAGCATAACCATCATTAATATTAGTACCGCTTATTCCTGTTACAGAAACCCCGCCTGTTGTATCATGTAGTTGCATATTAATAGGATTGCTTGGATCAAAGATTCCATCAATATTTATAAACTTTAAAACTCCATAAGAGTCAACATATGCTGCAATTTGATATGCTTCAAATATTTCTCTTAATACGTCAAAAACTTTTTGTTGAGATCCATCTACATAAAAATATCTTATTCTTATAGGAGTCTGAGATGTAGTTTGTATTCCAGAAGTATCTGTATGTTTTGAAGAAGTTACCTTTTTAAGACTATCATAGTCATAGTCTGTAAATCCTGCAAAATCTAAAATATTACTTATTAATCTAAATCCATCTTCAGACTGTGAAACATAATCTGTTGGTTGCACTAACTGTAAATATTTGGTTATATCATAAGCGGTAACAACAGTTTTTTCAACATCGCTTATATCCCATGTATCAACATAGAATACTCCGCCTGGGATAACTTTATCTGAGCTGGAAGATCCTGTAACTGAATCTAGGATTCTATATCCGACATAACATTTCACATAGTTTTTAAACAAACCCTTTAATACTGAATTTGTTGAATTGTTTGAAAATAAACTTACAATGGTATTGCTTACATTCAAAGGTATGCTACTTAATGTTACTGTAGCCATATTAGAAGATATTTGAGATATTGGCAATGGGTTTTGTTGATTATCTAATTCCGCGTCTGTTTGAACAGACATTGTGTAATAAGATACATCAACTTCAAGTCTAGGGGATATCTCAACAATTTGCATTCTTTGAAATTCTGATGTCTTATCAACCTTAGAACCTGTGCCTGTCAAATTTTCATCTACAGAAGTATAAGATGAATAGGCACTATTTACTGTTGAAGAATTTTGTGTAACTTGTATAGAGTTTATTTGAACTGTTGCATTTACAGTTCCGCCCTTAGCTCCTCCAAATTTTATATTTCCCTGATAATCAAAAGATGGAGTTCCTGGCACAGAAGTGGTATCTGCTGTTCCAGTCCAAGGACCGCTAGGATTGGTTCCTGTCAACCATCCACCAGCTGAGTTGTAGTACAAGATGCATGTTCCTGAACTATCTATATCTGAATTTATTAAAGTAGTGCTATAAGAGTATACTGTTGTATTACTACCAGAAGCAGTATTTGTGAAACCGCCCAAAGTAACTGTAAATGATGATGGTACAGAATACACAGTGTTAAATTTAATTACAATTTTGTTTACATTCAAAAGCTGATCGTACACAGCAGAAATTGTTGGTATTGATGAATCTGCAACAAAATATTTATATTGTGACCATTCTGATAATGATCCATTTTTATAAATAGGATTAAAGTTTGGAGCATTGGTTCCAAGAAGGGTAGGGTGGTAAACAACAGGACTTACTGGCATAGTTTGTGAATTCCACTTATAATTACTTACTTGAGATCCCGTAGAAATACTTAAATCTGTATTAATTTTTCTAAAATTTGAAGGCAATTGACATAAAGAATTACCTGAAGGAACAAAACTTTCTCCTGGTCTAAATGCATTAAATGGTGCAGCTGTACTCCACAGGTTGCCATATTTATACTCAAAATCACTTGTTAGATGAACTTCAAGTTGATCAATTAAAACTCCATATGTTGTAGCTCCATCTAATGAATTATGATGCAATGAAATAGTTGGTGAAGAATACGCTGCTGTGCCTAATGGTTGGGAGCTTAAGTAAATTTCAAACTTTGTCCACTGGATACTATCTATTATTTGAGAAGATGAGTGTGCTCTATGAGAATCAATGTATGCCAAAGCTGATAGATTGACTTGTGCATCTCTATCTACTTTTGCAAAGAATGTTACTTTATAAGCATTAGTGGTAGATGATATTTCACCTAAAGTAATTGATGCATCACCAAATCCCGCAAAACTTGAATTATTAGTTGTGTTTATAGATATACAAGATCTGGTCGTTTGACCCGTATCATTTAGAAATACTGTAGTAGATCTTCCACTTGGAACAGTAGTTATTGTATTGTTTGTACTTGACCAACTATCTGATATAGAAATTTTTGTAGGTGATCCATTTGTTGTCAAATAAGGAGCATAAAATAAATTATAATTCCATTCAAAAGAAACTTGGGGGGATATATAGTGTGATTTACCTGAAGCAAAGTATTGCTGTATTGTGGATGAACCTAGCATCAGATCTCCGTAAATTCTATATTCATATTAACGAAATCATATTTAATGTTACGTTTAGAAACCTCATAATCAAAATTAGTTATAAAACCATAATAAGTCATATTTCCTGATTGATTTGCAGAAAATGATGGCACATATGTATCTGTATCTGTATATACATATGGACTTGCAACAACTTCTGTAGGAGGAAATCCAGATGTTGTAGATATATTTTGTGTATTTACTGAAGCAACGGTTAATCTAACATAGATAGGTACGAATGCATTAGCTTCATAAAAGGACTTCAACCAAGCCCCGCCTTTATTACCATCAGAAGTATTGTCGGTACTACTCCAAGTATTCTGCCATGAGGCGGTAATCTTATGTTTTCTAGCAACAACGTATCTTCTTAATGTTCCATCAGCCATACGACTAGTTTTTTCAATAACTTCATAAGCAATCTTTATTGGTTGACGGTTATCATCTGTAATATAATACCAAGTAGTATTATCTAGGGATACTTCAAAGCCAGCATTAATTAAACCTGACATTATTGACCCACCCTAGTCTTTCTTCCACTCATAGCCATTCTTTGTTCTGCTTGCTTAAGAGTGTCCATAACTACCTTTGCGATTTCATTTGCATTACTACCTGGAGCAGTCACATTTATATTATATACTATATTGCCATTATTTGCAGATACTGGTGCATTTACAAATCCACCAGATGCGAATGATGGGTGTGACAGAGACATCAAACCTGATACTGCAGAAGGAACATATCCTCCAACTGCAAAGTGTCTTGCTTGTCTATTCATATGTTGTTTATGAAAGGTAATAGATGAGTTAGTTCTAGCTACTCCGCCCTTAGCCAATCTCACAGCATTAAGAGCATCAAATGTTCCTTTACCGTAATGTGCAACTGCACTTGCTTTAATTACATATTCACCATTTGAAAGCATTGCTGGGATTGAATCTGATGTTGCAGATCCTGGACCTGTAATATGTCCACCAGTATCAAAGTGACGGGCTTGACGATTCATATGTTGTTTATGATAAGTTATTGAAGAATTAGTTCTAGCCACTCCGCCTTTGGCAAAAGTAGATATGCCTCCTAGCCCATTGGCATTAGCCCACATACCTATTAATTTATTTTTATTATCTGTCACACGACCGTTGGGCCAAAAGGTGTGTCCACTTTTTGAATCAGTCCATTGATCAACAGCATCTGGCCCCGTGACTTCAACTTGATGTTTATTAAACCAATGAGGGTTATAGACAACTTTCATTCCTGAAGGAATAGTATAAGGTAAACTTGGATTATATACTGCAGGACCATTAGGACTGCCAGCAATTATTGGTTGTCCAGTTTTTTTATCATAACCTAAAGTTTGTCCTGCTGTTTGTGGAGAAGCTTGATTTTTCTTATAGGTAGACTGTGGAGCTGAGCCAGCACTTGAAGAATAATTTATAGCTCCCCCAGGAAGACTAGATAAAGCAGTAGTTACTGCTGTAAGCTTTTGATTTAAAGTTGCTAACGTGGCAGTATTATCTTTTGTAGCTACAGTTTGTGCAGCAGCTACCGCATTATTAGCGTTATCTAGCTTTAACCTATTTGCATCAGCAGCTTGTTGTGCAGAATCAACCTTATTCTGTAAATTATAATCACTGGTTGTACCTAACAATTGTTGTTGCAATAGTTGTGCTTTAAGGTTATCTCCTGTTGCTTGTGCCATTATAATTTGATTTTTTAAATCTTCTTTTGTTGTATTATAAGATGTTTTTTGACTTTGCTGTTTTTGCAAATCTTGTAAAGACTTAAGTTGAGCATCAAGAAGTTTTTGCTGTTTTGTAAGACCTGATACATTATTTGCAACTGCTGTTGTTTGTCCTGCAATTGCTACATTTGCTCCACTTGTAGCATCAGCAATCTGTTTTTGCAAATCTGCTTGTTGTTTTAATAAAGATGCATACTTAGGATTTACGTTTTTAGTTGGATCAGCAAACATAGATGATACTTTACCTGGCATTAATTTATCAAATGTAATATCATGCCCACTATTTAATGCTGTTACAGCTGCTCCAACATCTTGTGCAGTAAAACCTTTATTAGAAGTTTGCATATCTTTTATTAATTGCTGAATCTGAGGATTATTAGAAAAGAAAGAATATAGAGCACTTAATTGCTGCGCTGAAGTTGCTGCTGTTGTTCCTATTCCTTTAATATAAGTTTCATATTGCTGCAAATTTGAAGAATTTGCAGCACCCATAACTAATTGACCAAGTACTTGAGAAAATTGTTTTGCATCTGGTAATGCAGCTGCTAAAGATGCTTTTATTGCAGATATTTGAGTTGGCATCACTCCAAGTCCGCTATTAGGATTTTGATTTCCTGAAGATAAAATTAATTGCTGTAGCTGTTGTGCCTGAGACACAGAAATACCATTTACAGCCATTTGCATATTTACAAAATCATTTACAAGTTTTGAAGCTTTTGCAGGATCTGCACCTGTAATTTGCTTTACTATAAGTGAAAGAGGGTCATCTTTTGGTAAACTCTTAAGAGATTCATTAAAGCTATCCAACTGAATTTTAGTATAAAGAATCCCTTTTGCTAGCTGTGTTTGTTTATTAATAGAATTATCAAGTGCTGGATTAGTGCTATCAGTCATTGTAGAATCAAATATTTTTAAGGCTGTTGTTGTATTAGCAACTGTTCCGCCCATAAATTGAACTGCAGAGGCACTTGATGTAAAATCAGCTTTTGATTCTGCTGCATGCTGTTTTTCTGCAGCCATTAATGATTTAATACCGCCACCAACAAGAGTTAAAGCAGCTCCTGCTGCCATACCCCAAGGTCCGAATCCTGCGCCCATTGATGCACCTGACAATGCATCTGTAATTAAATTACCTCCAGGAAGTTTATTAATAAGCGGGGAAGCCATTTGAGTTACAGCACTCAAGCCCATTCCAATACCCATCTTACCCATCATTCCCATGCTAGAGAATCTAGACATCATACCGCCAACTTTAGAGTTAGCTCCAAATGCCTTGTTAAATATTCCTTGAATTCTTGAAGTTCCAGCAGAGCCATTCAGTCCTTCATCAACACCGTCATGCATTGTTGAAGCAACTTGTTTTCCTTCTGTCAATAAAGATGGAGCAGCTACTGTAACGCCTTCTTTAAGTCCTGCCACATAATCTTCACCTGTTTTAACTCCCTTTTTAGAAGGAGAATTTGCATCTACACCACTTTTGCTTCTTGCGCCAGTATCTACGGCTTTTCCAGCTGCTGCACCAGACTTTACAAGCTCATCAAGTCTACTTCCTGGAGTTATCTTCATTCCACTTGCAGATGCTGTATTTTTTAATGCTGCTATATTTTCTGCAGTTTGAAGTTCAGGATTATTGAGAATTGCATTCATATCCAGAGCATAGCCATACCTTTTTGCTCCAATTTCGTGTTGCTTTTTAGCAGTTTCTGGATTAGCAGTAGATATTGGAATAGCACTATCATAATAACCACTATTTAATCTACTTGCTAAAACTTTTTTATTAATTTTTGTTATATATGATTCAGTTATCTTATCTTCTTCAGCAATATTTTTAATGATTGTTGCATGAGTTTTATTATCAGCAACAAAATTTTCACGCATAGAATCAATTTCTTTTTTAAGATCATCAACAGAAATTCCTAGCTCTTTTGCAGTCTTAGCCATTGCTTCTGGATTATTCATGAAAGAATTAATTACGCCAGGGTGTTGAGATATTGACCCACCATAACCATTGATTGCACCCCATTCAGATTGTGCTTCAGCAGGATTAGATGAATCTTTTATAGGATATGGTTTATTCAATACTGGGGAATAACGAGTTATTAATCTATGTGAGGTATGAGCAGATTCAGTTCTTAAAGCATTTTGTCCTTGCTTGCCTGACTCATCAATGCCTGCTGCAGCTAATTCTTCTCTGATTATATCTTGTTCATCATTTTTACCTAGCCAATACATGCTCTTTATTTTTTTTCTAATTGTGCCTGGGAATGAAGTTACTTCTGCTTTTCTTGCCATATCGGCTGGTGAAAGACCTTCAAATCTTACTGTACCTGATTCTAAGTGTGGTAATTTTCCAGATATCAATGCACTAATAAGAGGAGCATGTGCTTGAGCTTGTTTTGTAGGGATTACTGCTTCCCCGCCCATTAACATTGCAGGATAAGCATCGCCATCTGAAGGATTTCCTGGAACAAATCCACCTGTTGCCATTCCTGGTAGCAACAATTGACCACTTGCTAATTCTGCTGCTGCTGCTTTTTCAACTGAACCTAGCACCCCGCCAGCACTAGTCATTTGACCCATATTAATTTTAGCAAGATTATCTATCATTATTACAAGTGCTGCATTAAGTTGATCAATTGACGCAACATTTGTCATTATACCTTCATTAAAGGCATCAGTTGCAGTTTTTGCTGCAATAGATGTTGGAGTTAAAAGATCTTTCCATTTCTTAGTTCCATCAATAATACCTAGTAGGCTGTAACCTACCTTCATTCCCTGTCCCATTAAGTTTGCAAGCAAACCAGTTATCATAATAATTGGTCCAGCAAGTACACCAAGTGTGAGTAGAATACCAAGACCTGATTTGATTGGTCCTGGCAATTTATTAAAGAAGTCTGCAATCTTTTGACCAAAATCAATAATTTTTGTTCCAACTTCAAGAATCTTTTGACCGATTGGATATAAGTCTGCTTTTAATGTTTCAATAGCTCTTTGCCATTTAGCAGTTGTAGATTGTGTTGCTTGAGCCATTTCTTGACCCGCCAAAGTTGCAAGTTGTGCATTTGTAGCACCAGCAACCTTCAAAGCATTTTGAGTTTGAGATCCAACTTTTCCAAAATTATCAAGAAGTGCTGAAACACGAGCAAATTGAAATTTACCAAATAGTTTTTCAATAAGTTGTTCTCTTGCCAATGGTGCTAGTCTAACAAGACTTGATTGCAAAGCTTCAATCATTTGTACTGGTGTTCCTGCATTTTTAATTGTTGCAAGATTGATTCCAAATGATGCAAATTCTTTTGTTGCTGCAGATGTAGGGGCAATAATAGATGCCATAGCAGACTTTAATGCGTTAGCAGCCTGTGCAGCTGGAACACCTGCTTCTTTCATAGCAAGCAACATAACAGCAGTATCTTTATATGTTCCACCTAATTGTGCCATAATTGGACCAACACGTGGAATAGCATCTGTCATATCAGAAAGAGACATTGTTGTTTGTTTCTGCATAGATGACAAGAAGTTAACAGCATTACCTAAATCTTGTGTACTTACTTTATAAACATTTTGCAAAGATACAATTGCTGCAGTTGCTTGTGTAGCATCAATAGCACCTAGCTTTGAAAGTCTTTGTGTTTGAGTAGTTATATTAAGAAGATTTTGACCTTGAATACCCATAGCAGCAAAATTAGCTGCAACTTTAACAGTTTCTGATTGTGCAATACCCATCTGTTGAGCAATATTTTTTCCAAGATTAAGAACTTGACCAGAAATTTGATTAAGTTGTGCTTGGCTTGGAGGAGTAAGACCTTCACCATAAAGTCTTTGTAATCTTGTTAATTCTGTATTTACTGCTTTAAATGCTGTAACTGCTTGACTGCCAAAAAGAATAGCTGGCATTGCAAGACCAACAGTTAACTGACGACCAGCCCACTGTGTATTTTTACCAAAGTTAATAAGCTGTGTAGATCCTTCTTTAACAGCAAGATTATAAATATTTTGTTTTGCTGCTGCAATTTCTGTAGACTTTGAAAGCTCATCAATCTTTGTTGGTGTGTAAACACTGTATACACCCTGCTTTGTAATGTCTGTCTGTATAATAGAATTATTTAATTTAACTTGTTCTACTGCTAGTGCCTGTACAGATTTTTGTGCAGATGCAGATCTTCCAGTTATAATTCCAAAATACTGACCAAGACTTAATTTACCAGATTGGAGGGCTTGTCCAAATTTTTGTGTTTCTGATGTAAGCTGTACTGTTTGTTTTGTAAAATTACCACTTGACACTAAAGCATTAGAAAATTCATTTTGAATATTCTTTAATTGATTTGCCATTTCTGGTTTAAGACCAACACCAGCTACACTTTTTTGAAGGAGTTCAACTTGTGCTTGAAGGGCTTTAATCTGGGTATTTACACTTGAGAAGTCACCCAGTGCGACTATCTTAAGTTCAATATTTGCCATATGTTATTCCCCTAATTGCATGAAGCCTAATCCTTCATTTATTCCAAAACCTTCGCTTTGAGCATTTCTAGCATTCATCAAACTTGAAACATCTTCAGGTTCTTTTTCTGCCTCATCAAGATCAATTCCTTGCATTGCTGCTAAGAACTTTCTCTCACGATGCTCTCTATCTCTAGAGGCATCTAATGTTGCCATTAATTCCTCTAATGATAAATTACTTTCAAGCTCATCATAGTTTTTCCAATGACCGAGCAAGAAAACTTCGGACTCAAGGGAGGCTAGATCTAGTTCGTCCCAACTAGAGCTGCTCCCAGAAGGTTTGGGTCATTAAGTTTTAAGCCCCCGCAAACTTCAAGAATCTTCATCATTGTTGGAGTATCAATGATTTCTTCAAATTTATCTTTATCTTCTGCTAGAGGTGACTTCACTGCTTCCAAGCACACCATTGCTGCTTTAATAAAAACTTCCATTGCTGCTTCTTCTGATTCATTATCAGGAAGCTCCATTTCTTTAATAACAGCCATAAATTTCTTAAGCTGTTTAATAGGTAGCGGTTTTAGAATGACGTTTGTTCCGTCACTCAATTCAATCTCTACTACATCATATACTGTTGTTGCCAATTTATATCTCCCTTGTTTATTAGTTAAATTATACCAAGATTGTTTGTATGAGCAAATTCAAGACCCCGCCATTTCTGACGGGGCTTGAAATTCTATATTAAGTTGTATTTAGTTATTAGTTAACGCCGAATACACGGTCAATAACAACACCATATTCTGAACCTGCATAAGCATAAGCAGAATCTGGTAGGCAACGGAAGTTCACTGGGAACACTGTTGCTCCATCACGCTTCAAAGCATGCATTGTTGTATCAATTGAAACAACACGACGTGCCACGTAGACACGCTCTTTGCTACGGTTAATGCTAGCATAAGAAGACGCTGCATTTGGAGTGATTACTGTTGAACCAGTTCCAACTGTTGGATCTGCGAACTGAGCGGATGTACCAATTTGCTGTGGAGCTTGTCCAACTGCAATTATTACACGCTCTACTGGAGCATCACCAAGGGCACCTGCTGCAATATTTAATGCTGCTGCTGGGTTATCGTTAGTTCCAATTGTTGCATCATTGTTTACCAATGCAGGGACTGATGTAACTGTGCTTGCAGTAGTAGCTGCGAAGTAAGTATCCATTTGACCCCATGAGAACTGTAGGTTTTCAAGAGTTGCTTCTGCAAGCTCTGTCTTAAGGAGAACCTTAAGTGATTGCTTGAACAGACGAGCTGAATCTAGAAGTTGATCAACTACTACATCACCATATGTTGGTTCGTATGAAATCTCAAGTCCTGTATTTGTGTAGCCTACTTCACGATATCCGCCGTTAGCTCCTCCTGCTGATGCGAGAAGACTCTGACGTGCGGGTGTGCTTGCTGCAAAAAGAGAACCAAGGGTTGTTGAATCTGTAGCTGGACGACCAAAAGTATTAGAGCTGTTACCAACGCTAGTAAAGAGTGCTGCTGCACCTACGATTACGTTTTTTGTATTTGTAGCCATTTATTTATTTCACCACCTTATTTATTTTTGAATTAAAAACAAGATGACAACTTGCTTCCTCATACAAAATCATATCACTAAAGAGATATAATTCAAATTTTAGATATATCTACCTGTATTATTAGGTCCTTGATCTACCGAGCGTGTATACGTGTATATAAAGGAGAAGTCTCCGCTCATAAACCCGCCTTCATCTATAAATGGTTGAACAGGGTTTGCTGATTCTATCCTGAAATTAAAGAACTTAAAAGGACTATTATTTGACTGTGCTAGGCTATTTACGTCAAGTGCAGATAGATCATATCTTCTAAAAAGATCTGTTAGAAAGTTAATGATTGTCAATATTTCAGAATTACTTCTTGATATTATTTGCATGACCATAGTTTCTTCTGAAATCCACCATTGTGGCCCGACTGGTTTTTGAATAATATCGTAAGTCATATATGTTTTCCCAGGGAGCAAATTATTAAATTCTGGAACTTGTTGGGAAGGAATAATAGGGACTAGTGGATAGTTAAATCCGTCAGCCATATAATCTTTAGAATTTAATAGACCTGCATTTTGTAATTCCGTCCATATAGCATTTCTTACATCAAATGCTGCAACATATGAATAATCTACTGTCATTTAATATTCGCTCCTTTATCAAACTTTTCAGCAACACTTTCTACTGCTGCTCTAACCTGCGTGACCCCATAATTATTTGAACTCATGACTATTGACACTTCATCAGATATCATCTCATATAGTCCAGAGGAATCCATAATTGCACCTGCATTTTTAGTATACCATTCAACTATATATGATGCGAATGCATTTTTTGTTTTTAGTCCTCCTGGATGAAGAATCTTTATTTGTGTTCCTGGGGCTATAAAAACTATTCCGTTATTACCAACAATTGATAAAACTCTTTTTGCAGTAAATGAGACTGGAGTTCCTGCTTCCATAACCTTTGCTTTATTGGCAAAAATACTTTTTCTTGATACTGCTTTGCCTGTTCTGCCAGGGATAAGTAATTCTTTATTAATGGGTACTGGCATTTTTGATGGCAAAAAGTTTGTAGTTATTAAAAGATTTCCATTTACAAGTAAAGATCTTTCCAGAACAAAAAGTCTTCCTGTTTTATTACCTATTTTACCCCACTCATAAACATGATGCATTTTCTTAGGATTTGCTCTTGCATAGTTATCTGCAGCAATCATAAATCTTTCGCCAGTTATTGAAAATGTTGCACGAGATATTGCTCCAACTACTCCAGGACCAGTCATTTCTTCTAGGCTAGCAACAAATTCATTTAAGTCTGCTTTTAGGTTATTGGTATCAATCTCAAGCTTTAGTGTCATCTTGCATCTCAGATCTTAGAAGAATTGTGTCATAGAATGTTATCTTGCCAAAAGGGTCAAGAACTGCATGTGATGCTGTGACTTCAAACTTAGTATCTGGTTGATCAATTTTATCTATTTCAACAAAAACTTGACGGTTGTCACTAGTTCTAATATTCTCAATACGCCAACGCTTACTCATAAGCTCTAGCGAATACATCTTTAGCTGTATCTTCTCATCATAATCCATATCAGAGGTTCTTGCAAAAGCTTTATTATCACCTTTTGAAGATGCTCCACGACTTTTAATAGGCTCTATTTTACATTGAATAGTTTTAGCATAAAGCCATTCACGCTTAATTGCACCTGTATTTGGATCTTGAACATTTTGCTGAATATAAACATCAGATTTCATATTCATAGTTGTCCCAATAAACGAAGTATCTATTCCATTAAACATTATATTATAACAATATTTGCTTTACGATATTGATCAAGAATGTTATCTACCATAACATTTCCTGTACCGTTAAATGCTCCCGCAGCCATTCTAAGTGTAATTTCACTAAGAGTAACTTGAGACAAATATTTGTTTCTCCAATTATAGTCTTTAGCCAAAATATCTTGTTGCAGTAGCATTGATGCTAACTTGATATCTTCTGGTACATACTTATATCCAATTTCACCTACGAAGCGATAAAGATATCTGTCCCTGAATCTTCCATACTCATATATGGTCGGATCCATCTGATTATCCCACCCATTTGCCCAACCAGGCCACCAGATACGAATTTGATATCCTGTTGGACTAATTTCAGTATTATATCCAAAAGTATTATAGGTTGGTGTTTGAGTGTTATCAAAAACTAAAATTTCATTTTCATAGATTTGATCTAATGAAAGCATTTTTTCTGTGAGTTGGATGGTATTAGCACCAATTCCATAAATTTCTTGTCCACCATAATACCTATAGAATTTAATACCAGTATATCCTTCAATAATGGTTCTAGCCATTTTTTCAGTTTTTACAATTATTGATGGATCCATATAATTTGAATCAGTTTCAGCAGGACTATATCCTAGAAAATCTGTTGTCTCTGGAATTGTTGCATACGGAGTTTCAATACCATAGAAATCAGTTTGAGTTACATCAATCCCGCCTAAAGAATATGACCACTGAACTTCTAATACCAGATTAATTTCAGTAATATTTGGAGTTAATGTAAAAGAATACATTCCAGTCTGCAGTTCATCAAAGGCAGACAAATTTGTATAGAGGGGTGTCTGGCTTAAAACACCGCCAGGGTTATAAATATCACTATCTGCATTAAAGATAGATAAAGTCGGTAAAGAATCAGCTTGTGATAACACGCCGTTATCGTATACCTGTAAATATATTTTTGCCTGGCTATTTGTGTTGATTGTTTGCACTCACGACACCCCCTATTTATTTTTTTTAAGCGTAGTACTCCTGAGCCTCACGTGGAGTTGCAATGCGAAAACCGAACTCTGAATCAAAAATTCTTTGAGCTTCTTCTTCTGACATAGCAATAAATGGATGCTCTGCGGTAAAAATATAATTGCCAAACTGGAACGAATGGTTATTTCTTTCCATTTTTACAAGCACTTGATTTGCTGTGTTCATAATTTTCTTTTCTCTCTTTTGCTTCTCATGCTGTGGAATATCAATTTCTTCTTTTTGTGTACTATCAAACTTAGAATACATTTGATAAGTAATTCCTTCTTCTTCAATTGCAGCGATAATCTCAGGCTTTGACTTTAATGTTGATACGTCAATAGCAAAAGCTTCTGCTACTTTTCTTAGTTCTGTAACTTTTAGGTCTGTAAATGACATTTGACTTCCTCTCGTCATTGTTAATTATATCATTAAATGGCTAAGGGGACTATCGCTAGTCCCCCGCCTTGCATCTAATTTAAGATTAGAATGTATCGGTATAAGGCGCAGCGTTAGCTCCACCAGTAATACCAGAACCGTTTGTAGCTGATCCGAATGAATTTGAAGTCATTACAGAACCTGCAACAGCAATGTTCTTAACGATGACGTGTGCATCGTAGTTTTCCATTACGCAACCGACACGAATGAATAGTGTGTATTCAATTGTATCTTTCTTTGGTTGGAACAAGCGGTAGACTGTTACATCACGCTTGATACCAATGATAAAGTTTTGCGGGAATGTCAAGTGAAGATCACCTGTATTTGCACTACCATTGTAGGTCTGTGTCTCGTTGATCAACGGAACGTTGATAACAGGGATACCGAATGCGAATGGAGTTGTTGTTCCTGGACCACCATCGTTAGCAGCAACATCACCACGTAGGATACCTGAAGCGATATCAAACGGATTGAAGCCACCACTTGTCATGGATGTAAGATTAAAGAGATAGTCTTGAACCAAGTTAGATCCTGTGAAGAATCGGAGTTGGTTACGACGTTGCTTATACTTACGAGGCATTGTCTTAATTGCTTGGTTGAAAATTGTTTTGTCAAGTCCATAACCAGCTGCATCAACAACGTGAGCGTTGCTAAGAGCCAATTGACGGAAACCTGCAAATGCTGACATCAAGCCTGAACCAGTTCCAGTACCGTTAATAAGGGTATCCTCAATATCGTTACCAGCCTGGGTAGCCATAAGACGTGCAATGTGATCCTCTAGATCTGGACCTTCAATATTATCTTCAAGAGATTCTGCTGAAAGTTCCCAGTCAAGACGAAGTTTACGAGTTGTAAGAGAGACCTTGTTAAAGGTTGCATTCTGTGCTGTGAAAGTTGTTCCATTAGCGTTAGAATATGTG
>Ga0208741_10000684_pt1 | contig 15178 bp, 9 predicted proteins | sample CryBogCBE03Jun09_FD_184576 | JGI IMG/M metagenome (GOLD analysis project Ga0208741, IMG submission 184576) | Freshwater microbial communities from Crystal Bog, Wisconsin, USA - CBE03Jun09 (SPAdes) | ecosystem: Environmental > Aquatic > Freshwater > Lake | place: Crystal Bog, Wisconsin, USA...
ATCAGGAAGTCCCTCATGAGGTGCTGACGGTTATGGACAATGTGGACACCGTTGCAACGCTGATTAATTACGAGCGGATTGATGCAAGGCACCTCGATGATGTCATTCGAAATGTGGAAGAATTCTACTTCAAAACAGATATGTCTTTGAATTTGTTTTTGCAGGTAGCAGACAACACTACATGTTACACCGAAGAATTTGTGTCACGGTGGATGCAACAGCAGCTGCTATATGGACGACCATTGGGATGCTTATCCATGTTGAAACCATGCCACAGAATCCTGGTGCAGGTCTTTCAAGTGCATCCCTGGATGATTACGCAATTCATTGAGCCACCGCAGGAGGTGTTCTGCAGGATTGCGTTTGCAGCTACTCCGTATACATGTATTGAATTTTTCAAACCGAGATCAAACCCATGGAACTTGGACCCCGTTTTGCATGCCCTCGAATGGTTGATCCTATGCAAGCCGGGATTTAAGGCACGAATGCCAGGTTTCATTCTGCAGCACGTGGAAAGATTCGGAAGACGGAGTCGATTCATAGTCACAACGCAACAAAACTGTGAGGCCGAAACTGCAACAGAACATGAATTTGAAAGGGCTTTCACTGCAAACACAGCAGCAGAATTCCCTGCAGATCTGATGCGCGTGAATCATGATGAACTCGGTCCCGATGGCGTCATCCACGGCTGGATTGTTTACGACGAATGGAAACCCCGCAAACAATGGAAGGATTGGATGGACATTCATGTCAATCAGTACAGAATTGAAGATCACGATAAGTGGGACGACGACAGCAGCCAAATGGGAGAGAATTCTGCGAGTGAGGATTCTTAACTCTTTCATGACGACAGGAGAAAAAATGTGAATTTTAGTAGGGTGCACTCCAGTGCTGCTTGTGCTCTGCAAAAATCTGTAGTCAATGGACAGGACAAGTATGAACACTGCCTGTACAGTATAACCAATGCACAGAGTTGTTTCTTTTAACAAGTAGTCTGCCACAGTTAGCAAACGCACTTACAGTAAACAATGAAAGAAAACTTCATGCAAAAAAATGTGTGTCTGCAGAACATGCTACCAGAACCTATCTGAAATGTATTGGAACACTGACTTTGTGTTTCGAACCACATGCCATTTGTTTGGACACTGTCTGCTTTAAATGGAAATATGACTGCATCATTCATCAACTTTATTTCATTTCGATAGATTGACAGCGATGATGAGATAGTGTGAAATGGATCCATCTATGGTAAACGATGTCACAGGAAAACAGCTTGCATTCTTGGTGTCGTGTGTGTGCTTTTTCTTTTAATCTGTTTTGTGCAAGTAACTGCTAAATGAAGTTAACATCCAGAAAACCAGTAACGTGAAGGCAGTTGCTTGTGTGCGTTTGACCAATACGGGATGGAAGTGCAACAGCAAACACACTTTGTATTTTATTTATTCCGTGCCCACGCAGCGATTTTACAGCCGCAGGCAACTGCCAAACAACATATTTGAAGGTAGTTCCTCTTATCACGCAATGCCTCCCAAAGGCGGAAACGTGTTGAAGTCGCAGAGGTACGCCCAGGTCATGGAGAACATCAAGAAGCAAAAAGAAGAGGCCAAGGAGTTGTTGAAGAATTTGAAGAAAACCAAAAAGAGAGAAGATAAAAGACACAAACGGTTGATGAACAGCGCGGCCAAGTTGGATGCCAAGGACCTCATGGAGCTGGCAGGCATCAGGAATTACACTTTGGCACAGGTCGCAGCTTTTGCTGCTGAGTGCGGAGTGCCCCTCGAATCACCTGGCGTTCCTGGAGGAGCAGCAGAGGCCGGCGAAGGCGGTGGAGGATCTTCAGGATCGGGAATTCCTCGACCAGCAGCACCGCCACCACCGCCTGATGATGCAGCGCCCGATGCTGCACCAGGGGACCTGAGCGACTAATGCATTAAAGGTAAATGTTCACCTTTTCAATCAACAATTAGGTTTTGCGCCAGGCAGCCGTGACAGCTTCAATGAATGCTGTTTGCCGCGCCAGTGCTCTCATGTTATGAATAACAACATAAACCACTTGTACATCAATACATCAATTAGGCATGATGTGTATACTTGTGATGTCATTGAATTATTTCGTTTTCATCAACAAATTGCATTCAATGGTTATATTCAATTTCTACTTGTTTCCGTAGGCACATTGAACAGGTAGTACAAAACAATAGTACCATCCTCGTGCAAACAATTGTGACAATGATTCTTCGCCAGTAAAAACAAAACCTCGCAAATTCTGTTCTTACAGTGTACGCTCTTTGATCGTGTTCGCAGTGTGTAGTTGCAAATAATCTTGGTTGTTGCAGTTGCCATCTCAATGTGAAACAATGAGAACTCGTTAACATTGAACAAATGCAATCAAGAATCCAAACGATTTCAACTCAACTATTTCTGCTGACATACCGTGCATTGTTTGACCAAATTAGTCTGCATTCCATGTAATCCGATCTTTCAAAATGATTGTTAGCCATTGGTGCGTTGATGTTTTGCTATCAGTGCATGTTATGACGCCAATTCGAATTTGATACCTGTATCTTAGATAATCAATCATATATTTTTGGCAGCCAACAAAAATAATGACAGTAATTTCAAATATAACATTGGGCTCGTGCATGAACATTTGAGAAATTGTGAGGGCTTTGTATATATGAACACATGAAATGCTGGGGGCAGCAACAACGCGCACTTACATCTCCCTTGCGTCCTTGTTTCCATCAATTCTAGTGTCCACATCTTATTTACATCATGTGACATACAACGTAGAATAATGCTTTTGATGTCAAATAGCCTTTTTGCCAATCTCTGACAGTGCAGAAACCATAAAACCACCACTTGGAATGTACAATGCAGCAAAACAATCTTAAACAAAGCAGGAAATACACAACTTAAAAATCTTAATGACAACACATCGCGAACAAAGAACCATTCGCCTACTACCAAACCATCCCAACCTACAACATGTTTTAACCTCGTGAATTTGAAACCATGGCCGCTGCAGAATTCATGAGCATGGCAGCAGTCCCTGAACCACCTGCCTTGCCCACGAATGCATACAACACCAGCACGTGGAATGCTGAGAGAAGAAGGCACGACCAACCGTTGAATCTGGAAAGATTTTGTGTATGGTATGCTTGCCAGGACACATTGATGCAAGCAATGTTTCGCCATTATCACGTCACAGTGCACAAATCAGGACGTTCTGACGACTGGATAAACATTACACCCAAACCGCAGCTGTGCATGCAGGCGGGCTATTGGGGACAGCTTTGTCATGAGATGTGTGATGATCACCGATGCTCCAGGTGTTCGCAACAGGAAGGCGGCTATTCCTTTTTTCATACGGGACCGTGGGAATGTCTGCAGTTGAAATCTTTGCAAATCCAGCAGTTGCGAATGACGCCAAGAGTCCAGCTGTTGCAAATAATGGATGCTTGTTACAATAGTAAGGATCTTGCATTGCAATGTAAACAATGCTGGGAACTGAGAACTTGGATAATATGCTCGGAGGGCTCGCGCCACAGGTACATGCAGCCACCCTTGCCTTCATTCTTAGCAAGCGCTGCCCAAGCGCAATTATCTGCAGAGGATGCAGCAAGTTCGCTGTTTCGGCTGCAAAGAGGTAGCAATTAGCTCAACGGTAAGTGAGCGAACAGTTCATTGTAATACATGCCTTGATCAACATTTCCGCACAGTATATAAAAGAACAAGCTGGATAGCATACCAAAAGCGAGCCACAACATTAGCAAAGCATAACAGTATTGCATACATTCTCCCACTATGAAATATAGGATCTTATAGACAAACCTGTCAATGAGCACAGTCGTTGCAAAACAAATCTTGAAGTTACAGTGGAGTGTGATACACTCAATGTATGACAAGAATGGCATGACATAGGGAACTGATTCGGGCAAATCAATAATTGTGCACAACTAACTTAGCAACTCAGAATGATTAACATCTTTTAATGTATCGTTCCAACGACTCAGTTTCCAGATTGTGCCGCAGTGAATATTCTGATGTCATTATGTTGTCAAGTTGTATTAAACTAATTGTGACAAGGTTTCAAAACCATCACTTAACAAAGATATACGTCATTAACATCATTGGTGATTTGAACACGTCACTAAAAATTGGAATGGAATATATATTGTCTTGATTAGAGCCTTGCGATCACACAAGACAGCAACAACTGCTAAATAGCAAAACTACGAGTATGATACCCTGAAATAATACCAGTCTTGCACAAATTATCCAAGCCTTGAACGCGTAGACAATTGAACAGTTTTTGCAAATCAACAATTCATTTCGTTGTCATTGAAATTAAATAAACGTGCCATCAGCACACTCACCAAAACTACTCCAAGTCCACACGCCTGTTTACCTTTATGCAATCAGTTGATGGAGATACACTATCCGTCAGAATGTTGATTACCATCCACAACAATGGATTATTCCCAAAATTTCTTGATGGGTCAACTCGACATGCTGCCATCAGATTTGAATTTGGCAATCTTCATCTATTGGTTTCATTCGCGGAATGAGTTTGAAAAAGCAAACATTTTACGACAGTGTCCGCTGACGTTACATGATCGAACACCATGGAATCCCATTGTTGGTTTGGTGAACGCCGTGCAACTTCCAATGCTGGTAATGGATGGCAGGATTGTGAGCATTGCAACTGAACACTGCAATAGAGCGCAATGCATGTCATGCCAATTAATGGAAGGCGAGACGTCATTTAAATTCTATGGACCATGGACGTGCAAATCAGCGGCGCTTGAGGCACAAAAATCTCACTCAACTGTGGCATCCGTCAAACGAGCCTGGCTACAGGATCTTCAAGCTACATTGCCACAAAGATGTGAAGCGTGTCAATTAATAGGAGCCAAAACAACTTTGTTTACAGCAGCATTGATTGCTTCAGGGTCAGCGATTTCCTGAAGTTCTGCTAAGGGTATACACATAGGTTCATTTTGTATTATAACAATGTATCATAAAAACTCTCGAAGTAGACACGTTTGGTTTAAAAACAGTATCTGGTTATGCAGCTGAATTGTCAGTAGGTCTGCCAAGGTCACAACAACAAGGTACAAAGCAACACTGTTTCTTTACAAGGTGTATACAATTTAAAAGGTTGACAACAGCCCCGCAATGAGCAGGCGCAACGCGTCTTTATCGAGTAGTCCTGAAAACAGCGAGTGCTGGGCATGCAACGTACCTGTGCAATATTTCTCGTGCATCTTGCAAAAAATGAAACTTGCTTTGGCCAAACATGTCTGATGTTTTGGTTTATGATTTATGTGACACATACAGTGATTTAGCTTGAATGACACAAGCACGCGTGGTATATTGTTTCATAAACAGTTCTGCGCACGCATTAATGCTTATCGTAACATGGAAACAAATATGTGAAAGTGTTTCCTTTGTTTTGCAGGTGCATGATTTCAATGCAATGGTTGTCGTGTATCTCCACGTGCTATGGAACATTGACATGATGCAGTTGGCAATGTGTTTGATTGCATCGATAATTGTTATGGCTTTGATCAGAATAAACCAAGATGCTAAACTGATTTGATACTAACGCATGAGGCATTTCTAATGATAATCTGTCGCAGCAAAAGTTTTGTACAACTGCAGTTTTAGAAAACGTGCGCCTTGACGAATATAAGGATACATCACAAACATGCGAACAACACGCGCAAGGACATGCAATGTATTGATGACATCCCACGATCGTATTGTGCAGTACCCCACAAGCAAAATAACACCTCGCAAATAGTTCCATCGGAGTCGAGTGCACGTAATCACAATAAACTGACACGTAATATTACGTGACAATAACCAACAAGATGTCACAGATCACATGCAACACAAAACGCTGCTTAACTTATAAATGAGAAATGGTATGATAATAAATGCATTTCACATCAGCACAAACACATTTACATAGCACAGTTAACTTTCTCCAAACACGTAAAGAACACGTACATGCATGTGGTTATGAGATCAGCATAGTATGATCGTCTGATTTGCACTTAATATTCAAAGCTGCTCAGTGACATATCCATCATTCGTGCGTCGAAAACACTTTCAGGAACCATTGCCACAACCAAATGCAACCCTACAAGCAATGCCTGTGCATCTCACAATTTGCAGCTGCAAGCAAACTTTAGGCCACCATTGATTTGTTCACTACCGCACATATATCCAGTCCACTGCCTCTAGAACTATCTTTCTCTTGTTGCAATGATATCGGGTCCAGCATTGAGCTTGAACGACCGCGACAACACTCACGCTCCCATGGCCAGCAGAACATTTTCGGGAGTGACATTTTCATGGCATGTGTATGATTGGATTCCACACCGCAATTTCTACACAGATGCATATTGGAGCCCAATAGCAGAAAAGTGGATAGAGCCACCCCTCTTGACAAGGTTTCGAATTTACTTCCAGAGCTGTGACGAAGAAACGCAGCTGCGTTTGCGACATTTTTATGTGGTGGAACACAAATATGTGCCCAAAAGCATCAACGATCCAGTGAAATCGTACCTGGGCTACTTTGACGAGACGCCCAAATATGTATTAGCCAGTGGAGAACTCAAGTACATGATTGTAGTGGACTGCAACGAGCCACTCTGCACACTCTGCAAATATCAAGCAGGAGGATACTCTTTTACGAGCGAAGGGCACCCGTGGACGTGCAAGGTAATGAAGAAAGCATATCTCGACATGCATTTGCGGAACAGGAACACAACGCCTGGATACAGCTACACCGACTGGTATTTCCATTGTGATCAATGCTTCTGCGGAAAACTCCAAGATCATTATGCTAACCTATGCGAGTCCTGTGCAATAATTAGAAGCAGCATATACGCTACACCAGCTACCGTTCATCGCGCTCTCCGTTTGGAACACATACAAATGGTGGATCCAACAGCACAGCTACATGACCGATCTCAGAATTGGTCACAGTCTCGATTCTTCAGAAAAGAAGCTCTGAAGAGAAAGAGGGCAACACACAGTGTATCTTCCACACCACTAGCATCCCACTCTGGCCATGAAGATGCAGGAGCTGCATGAGACAATTATACGAACTGAATTTGCCTTTCAAGTGCATCTCGGTATTCTCAATACTGCCAAATAAATGTGCGAGGAAGCTTCATTAAAGACAAGCGTGTTTTGAACAGGTCGCAAATTCTCTGGATGCATTGCACGAGCATTGCTGTATGAGAATCGCGTGAAATGTATGAATACATTAAATGATTTGGGCGTCTTTCCTTGGATGCATTGCGCGAGCATTGCTGTATGGGAAGGAGATGCTCAAACATTTCAAATAAGTACAGATACAGAAACAATTGACTGCGCGCCAAAATTAAAAACATGTCGTATCCAGTACAGCAAGCTTGAGCATTAACAGAAACCTTGGACACACATGATGGTGCGCAATTGATGAGTTTAACTGTGAGACCTTTCTAACAGTTCGCAATTGTGAATGAATCGTGTGTGTGTGTGCATTGTTACAGGAAAGTAGAACAGGTGCCGTCAGATCTCATATTGTTTACAACATGGAAACATTAGAACCGTTTAATTGAAACTGTAAATAATATCATGGTACGAGCATCACATGTGAATCTGGAACATCGTGAATGCATGCTAAAAATTATCAACTGCGGAATAATACTTTAAACGTTTCACGCTAAAATTATAATCGAACATGATTTAAACAAACACAAAAGGTGAACCAATCCAGTCATGTTTGACAAAACACGCCAAAACAACAACCCCGCACCCCGTAAAATTACAGGAAAGAAGCCGACGAGAGACGGTCAAAAAAAAGGCTTTGGCAAGCAAATTTTAGACGAAATTCTGCCGAATTTCTGACTAAACCATTATTATAAGCCTTTAGACTCGGGAAGTGCGTTTTTGGGTGTTCAAAAGTGATAGTTTCGCCTCAGCGAAACTGACGAATTTGACGATTCACTGGTGGCGATGAGAAAAGATTACGATTTTTTTTCGATTTTTGAAACCTTGAGGCCACGAAACCTTAGCGATATGAGAATTCGTTTTCAAATTTTACGAAAATTTTTACGAAAAGTTCAAATTCACTGGTGGCGATGGGAAAAAATCACCATTTTTTTTTGCGTGTTGATACAACATGAAACAAATTAAGATGACAGCCTGATTTTACTTAATCATCAAATAAATTCATAAACAAATATACCTTTGCAAGTAAATTATGATGAAGTATATTTCTATGTGTATAAAGTTCATGGTTGCATTCGCAGTTTTCTTTGTGTTGTTCTTGCGTTGCATTGTTAGAATCATTTTTTCGTGCAATGCAATTTTCTTTGAACCATTTGACAACATGACATCTTATCATTACTGCGATAAAGATGAATGTGCACAGCTTGTGAAGCATAATAAACAGATGAATGTCTAGATGTTACATTGTGTTGTTGTTGTTGTTTTAAATCGTGCGGGAACAAGAACTATGGATGAAAACAAACCAGTGCGGAATTGCTTTGCTCAAATATGCTGTTCACCGTGTCTCATTTGATCATCAGAAAGTGTAGTTGCACTGATCGCTTGTGCAATAGTTCAGCTTCCGAATCCCTCTTGTACAGTCTAGATTGTCTCAGAAACAATGTCTTCACCTTCGTCGAGTTCTTGGGAATGTGTCCCCTCAAGTTTCCCAATGGATTACCGTCATCAAGTTGCATTGGCAGAATCACCATGGCGAGCAAATCCACAAGGATCACACACTTCGCCAGTGACTGTAGTGCGCAACGCACAAGAGTTTCCGAAAGCAGAGACAATTCTTGAGTGGCCAAAACTATCGTGCAAGCTCTCAATATCTACATGGATGGATTGCGTGTGCGTGCTTATAATCCACGACGGCTCATTTGCCAAGCAAAGAATTCAAGGAGAGCCTTGGTATGGCTCACTGGTAAGTGCTTTGCTCTCCGAGAAACCTATTGAATGGATAAACTCTGAAGAACTCAAAGCTGCCAAACGAGACAGAGATGGCTTATGTTTCTGGTCTGATTATTCTGTGCGAGCTTATTTTGATGCAGAGGCCTGGACGAACGTTAACATGCAAACTGATCGTGCGGATGTGTGCGCATTATCAGCGCTGCTTCGCATTCTCCAAAGGCAATATTGTGAAGCGGTGGAATCAACAAATGATTTCACAAAATGGTTAATTGTCGTTGATGCACGTTGGGTTTGTGGATCGGCAGACATGCGTGAGATAATGCACGTCATAGGATGTTTGCAAGCCGCAGGTGCAGAACAATACAATGAGTTCATCTTATCACTGTGCGCGGGTGATCTTTTGACAAGTAATTTTGAAACCGGACTGCTTGGAGACAGATCGAAGACATTCAAAAAGATAGCAGAGTTTGGTCATGAGAGCAACCCTTCGCGACGAAGCTGTTTGTACACGACGAGACGACCGCGACCTGTGATCGATGTCGTCATGCAGGGAGGGCAGTATTCATTCGGAGCTTTTGTCCTCAGCCCACAAGTCGTGTTGACCCTGTGCCAGCCTAATTTTCGATTTTACAGCACCAACTGGCAAAACGCTTGGATGTTGTTTGCCGGGCATGAAGTTGTGGGAGTTAATATGGATCATCGAAACTCGTCTCGAACAGGTGCACTATTATTGCTACGTCCCACATTATTTCAGGATCGACGCATGGAGACAATGTTATCTGACAGAGACATTGCGTTGTCGCGAAATCCAAAAACAGCATGCGACATGTCTCCTCTGATTGTTTGGAACAGAAATGGGCATGGCTGGGCAAATTGCATCAATACGATCACATCTGTTTTGTGGATAGCACATCATACACAACTGCCAGTTTGTATTGTAGACACAATTAGCAATCACAGGCCTCAACTTTTGAGCGATTTCTGGGAAGAAAAACTGTTTGAACATCTACCTGAATGGTGCGCAATTCCGTGGGTGAAAGTTCTTGTTGGCAAAAATCAACATTTGGTGCAAAAGACATTGAATGACCAAGTTGGACGAAATTGGAATGATGCCGATCCTCGGTGCATTGATTGGTTCAGTATGGCCAAATGCATAGTGCCTAATGCTGCATTCAAGATACAATCCTATCTTGAAACTCTGGGCCTACGCATGAAAATGCGGCCATTAAGTGATTTCATGAAATTGACGCACCAAATGAGAAGTGATATCGTCGCAGAAATGAAAATGTACGTTGGACAGTTCAAACAAAGTGGTTCTCCAGAGAAAGACACTCATGGGTTCCACATTCGCAAATCGGATCAACAAGACATGCACAAGCGCTGGGAGAACAATCACCATGTTCGATACGATTTCCAAAAAGCATTCAATGAAATCACAAAATCCATCGTCATCTTGACTAAACAAGCTCATCATTGTTTTGTCAGCACTTGCGATCGAAGCGTGTATGAAGATCTGCAGAGGTCTGATGCTGTAAAAAGGTATCTTCATTTTGGGCCAATGCATTTTAGAGGTTGGAATTCGCATCCAAATGGCAGCGTTGAGACCCGACCAGCAGCTGCTTCAGCAGGATTGCATGTTGCAGGAATTCGACAGACAATGCCCATGGACTTCTTGCGGGATATGTGCATGGTGGCAGCAACCGATCATCTGCATTATTCCAATGAGAGCACGATGAAATATAGCTTCGAAAGCATCAAAGGTGAGTGCTTTTACACTAGAACTGCAAACAGCACGTATGAGCCCGAATCTCTGTCACATATCACATCAGACGCTGCTGCTGGGTTGAAAAAACTCATTGCATCTGTTGCACCTTGCGCTGCAAATGCTGATCATCGGCATGTGAGTACTTGGATCGATTGGATTGGATTTGAGTCTTTGAAGGACATTGTCGAGCAGCTCGATGACAGCTTCATGGATAGTTTGCACAGATGTCTTTTTTGCAAGTTCAAGCTCAGCGGCGCGCAACAGTTAAATTTGCCTGCTTGCATAAATGATTGGAAAGGGTCTCGTCGTCTCGTGCTGGATGTGGAAGCGCAATACGTCCACGCTCGATCAAACCTTCCTGGTTCCACAAGAGACTGGAGTCCAACGTTCTTGCAGGCATTGTTTTGGCACAGTCTGGCGCTTCATGCAATGACCAAAGGGAAACCTTTTTTTATGCAAATAGGAAGCACAGTTGTTGCCGTTGATTTGTGCAAACTTCCTGTTACTTATACGCGTCCACAATGCGCGCATGGAACAGAGCAATACCGTGAAGCCATTGCAGAGGCGTTGAAATATGCATGTTCTTTTGACGGTGAAAATGATTACAAAAAGTGGTTGAAACAGTACAACTTCTTTTCGTATTCCCAGCGGACTTCAATATATGAAGCTTATCAATCAGAAGAACCTTTGCCAGTGGTCTTTCCAGAGGAGAATGATTTCGTGGAGACCATCGAAAATTGGCCAAAGGAATCGCGTCGATCAGATAGTCGTGTTCCTCCCTGGAGATGTCAAGACTCTTTTGACAGCAGCTAGCCTGATGCACATTGTAATCAAGATGCAGACGTTCAACGTTAGTTTCACTGATGAATTCCCAAATGCATTCAGCAGCGTTTTTCTGTGTAGCTTTTGAATCACAATGCCAGTTTGTGGTTCTTAAAGCATAATACAATGTAGATGTATATTCTTATTGGCAGTGGTAGTGTCACTGGATCAAGTTGCGCAACACACCTATGTAGAGCATATAATCAAATTGACGTGGATGTTATAAGTCATTACATATCACAATGTCTGAAAACAACTCTCAACGTTTTTTAATTCTACCCCAAATAAGTACAGAGCTTTTTGGATATCATGTAGCCTAAACGCAGTATGGAGCCCTTTCGAGCAATCGCAAATGGAAACATAGCGTTTCAGCTTTAAGCATTTGTGTCGCAAACCTTTTTGTAATGGTAATTCTCCAATGGCAGTTCTAAAAACAAACCATAATTATACACGCAGGAAAAAACTGATTTAAACAGAGAAAGCATTTCATGCTCTTGAACAACACTTTGTTTGCATACAGGCGAGACATTGGCGTGCAAACATAATCAATGATCTCGAGGCACTAATAGAGTTGTGCGGGACATGTGTTCAAATGTTTTGCAGCAATCATCAATTTGCTAGTAACCACACGTGTTTAAAACATCATGAATGCTATGTGTCCTTTTGCATGCGCGTACTGTGCGCATTCCCTACACATAGATGTGCATGTGAAATACGCATGCGCATCATGTTGACAACAATTTGTTGCAGTGCAAGTGTTCGCACGTCCAGAAGTGAATTGATGCATGAATGTTTGATGTGTACCGACATGTTTGTGTTATCCAGTGTCACACATCAGTAGGAAATCACAATCAGTAAGTACTTAAATTCAAATAAATGAGTAGACATTGTCATCGTATTCACAGCAATTGTAACATGATATTATTTGTTGAAACTGCTATTGTTTCAGCTCATTGTGGATAAGGTAAGCAATGATTCTGTATTCACACGTTGTTATCAGCTCCTCAATCACAATATCCATCATTCAAATCCTGTCACACATGTAATTGTTAGCCTGATATATTGCTTGTGAGATTTGCAAACATGAATCTCAAACTCGGAGTACTAATCTTGACCTCAAATCTTCCCATTCTCACTTTTTACATCAACTCCTGGGGCAACAATTAACGTGTAGAATTACAGGTTTAGATTTTAGGTATGTGGGCTGGAACCAAGTTTGAGAATTGAAACATTGATTCCTAACATTCCAATTGTGATTCTGAGAGTTCAAAATTCTGGGTTGAAAGTTTGGTTTTAGTGTTTCCAGCCATGGCTCATCGAGGAGATGAGCGCACTCAACACAGACTTTTGCTGGGACAACAAATTGCACAGATGCAAAACGTGTTGGCCCAAACTAAGGCAGCTCACCGCAATTTGAGCGTCAGCCGAAAACGCGCGGCGCAACCTTTGCATGAGCATCTTCAATTTCACACATGGAGGCAGGCAGCCGTAATTGCTGTTTTGACGGAGGACATCAGTATAGCTATTGACTTTATCAGTCAATACGTTTATTCGCACAAACGTTTTATTATTGATTCACTGGAAATCGATCCTGTCAAAATTCGTGACAAACTTGAAAGCATTATTGATCGACACAACGAAGAAGTTGTTGCTGGTGCTGATAACATTGACAGTGAGTTGCACTTCGAAGCAAGCAAATTTGTTGCAGAGCGATTGTTATATCAATGGCTGGTGAGTACGAATGTTAAAGGTGTTGCTCCTACAACATCACTGCTCGTGGAGCATTTTGTGGTTTTTTGGCCTGCAGGTAGTCGCGGTGCTAGATTCGAGAGTTTTGTTGGTGACTTGGTTCGCAAACCCAGATGCCAAGAAGCTTGGGCTCGTCGTTTCCGAGATGTTTGGAACATCAAATATCAAAAAATGCCACAGCAACCACCTCTGACAGATGCAACAATCACCGAAAAGGTGATTTATGAGTTAATTGTTTGAGCAATTCCTTAACAAGTTTCGGGGTCAAATTTTGAACAGTTTTAGGGGGTCAATTTTAGGAATGTGGCTTACTAACAGATTGGATGGGGTATCATTTCAGGTTCATTTTATGGCACCTCTTTTGAACCCCTTATAATCATCTTTGCAGGTACGTCTTTATTACACCTGGACAACCTGGATGCTGAAGGAAATATGCATCGATGACACTTACGTAATCTTAAACATGGATGAAACTGCAGTTCAGCACGAATACGAAGCACGGAAAGGATTTGTGATAGATATGCATCAACGTGACCGCAGCGCCGCTGGATGCTTCTTTTCTCCAATCAAAATGTCAAAGACAAGAGCTCACACAACGTACGTTGCATTCATCTCTGAGAACCCGCTGCTGCAAGAACATTTGCCTCAATTCGTTCTGCCTAACAAGAACCGAACGACGCGAAGAGAGATGGAAGCTTTCAACAGCCTGGGCGATCCAATACTGACTATCCCTGATTCCACTGGATGGGTTAATGCTGAAATCATGAAGTACATGTTGACAGAGGTAAGGCGGCGATTACGAGTTGCTCGTGGTGCAAATACAACTGTTGTCTTGTTCATGGACGGTGCCAGCCAGCATTTAAGTCAGGATGTTCTTGTCCATGCAGCCAGATTGCAAATCATATTGGTATTGATTCCATCTCAGCTGACGTGGTTGCTGCAACCTTTGGATGTGGAATGTTTTCGAAGCTTCAAAGACTTACTGCGGTATAAACAATTACTTGCGAGACTGGATTCAGAAACAAATGAAATTGCAAGTGCTGTTCGTGTAAACATTTTGGGAGAAACAATTCGAGAACACTTCGTCGAAAAAACCTGGCCAGATGCTTTTCATCGAGTTGGCATATCAGGAAATTTCAACAATCTTAAACTGAACATTGCACAATATTTGGGAGCGCCATCAAGCATTGTGCCGCGCCGACTTACACAGGAGGAAATGATATGCTTGGTAGGTCGCGAACGAGCAGGAATTGCTGACAGGTTTTTCCGAGCTCCAGAATTGAATCGAGCACGTCGCCTGCACATGCATGCTGCAATCGAAGCAGGACCTTTTGTTGCAGATCACGCCGCAGCACTATCGCAGGCAGAGCACGAATATCCCGTTGGTATACCCATGCCTCCAGGACCGCCACCAGCACCGCCACCACTAGAACCGCCACCGGCGCCTCGTCGTAGTTTGCCCGAATCAGAAATTGCACGCAGAACTAGATCCCGCACAAGTTTAGAAAGCACCCAATGATACCCACCAATGTTTAGTAGCAATCCCAATTTGCGCGTTCATTGAATTTGTGTAATGCAAATACATTGACAAAACATGAACCAATGTAGATGTGTAGCATTGCCAACCTGACATTGGTGCTCAATGTTAACGTAACCAAATAAATGTTGATGTTACTTTGTTGTACAACATAAAATAAATGAAACAAGTAACACATTTTTACATGTGTACATGAATTTGATGCATTTTTTGTCGACATGAGCACATGTCGTTGATCGGAGTGGTGATTTTTTCCCATCGCCACCAGTGAATTTGAACTTTTCGTAAAAATTTTCGTAAAATTTGAAAGCGAATTCTCATATCGCTAAGGTTTCGTGGCC
>Ga0208741_10000688_pt1 | contig 15159 bp, 22 predicted proteins | sample CryBogCBE03Jun09_FD_184576 | JGI IMG/M metagenome (GOLD analysis project Ga0208741, IMG submission 184576) | Freshwater microbial communities from Crystal Bog, Wisconsin, USA - CBE03Jun09 (SPAdes) | ecosystem: Environmental > Aquatic > Freshwater > Lake | place: Crystal Bog, Wisconsin, USA...
ATGGATGCTTACGAAGGTAATGCAGAAATGATAGAAATGTGGCGAGAAGTATTTAACAAAATTGATGAACATTTTAAACAAGGAGAAGTGCAATGAAAGCATTAGAATGGGATAGACTTACTAACATTAGTAAGACACAAAAACCTTTTCGTGGGACTACAAATCGTTTTCCTATCGACAAGAGAACTCACAATACAAAGTGTTTCTATATTGAAGAACACAATGGCGAGCAAGTGTATGTGATTACCTACGGCTTTAGACACAACGAGCATTACCATACTAAAGAAGAATACGAAGCCGACAAAGGAAAGATTCATTGCCGAGAGTGGGAAGAAGATGAAACTAAAAAGTATGTAACCTACTCACCTGTGCCTAGAGAGTTGGGCATCGTGCGTTCTGACAATACCTTTGAGTTTACTGCGCCTTATTATGGGCAAGGAGATAATCAGATCATGAGTATGTGGAGTCGTGGTTACTTTTCTAGGAGTTCACGACATGGTGGAATGGTATATAGCGAGCGTAATCTAAGCGTGTTCCATCCAATCTTTAGAAATATGAGAGTTAATTGCGATACCATGATGCCAGCAGAAGGTAGCGAATACAAAATTGTTGGTAAGCGGGTCAGCCGTAAAGATGCTAAAGAGTTTCTTAGTGGATACGATGACTTCTACAAGGTCAATGAGGTTATGTTCAAAGCGATGGACTATAAAAACTTTATGGATACTGTCGTCGATGTTGCTGGTCAGAATAATATTAACTTTGAAAACTGGGGCATAGACCGAGACGCTAGAGAAACTTTGCATAAATTCTTTGAAGCTAATAAGAGTAGTGCGCCATTGGATGCGTGTTGTGCGTTCGTTCTTGCTGATGATATTCAACAGATGTATCGTCGTGTGCGCTTTCATATCGGTAAGGCTAACTATGGTGTAGCTGATGACATTGAATTGCAGAATTTATTTGACAATGTCAAGCGTAGACTTAACAAAGAGTTGTATCGTAGGAATCCACAATGTATGAAACTAGTAGAGCATACGCCAAACCAATACTATGCGCCGAGCGAATGGGGTGTGGAAATTACTGTTAATGGTAAAGAAGTTGAACAATACTAAGGAGAAGTAAATGAGCTATATCGTAGATGGTTTTAAAACCGAAGAACTGGCATCAAAAATAGATGCGTCACCATGTAAGAAACTAATACAAGAACTGAACTTCAAGTATGGACTCAAGGTGATTGACTCTAGACCACTTCAAAACTGGGGTGCGGATAACATGGAGTTTTATTTAACCGAATCGACTGGTGCTTTTGTTGCTGGTCGTGTGTGGACATACAAGGAAGATGGAAACATTATCTATAACTTTCGCACACCATACTATCGCAAAGATAGGGGATCAGATACCGCAGATAGAGAAACAATCCATAGCAAGAAACTTTCTACATTGATGACTACATTGAAACGGCAAGATGTTGTTCCATCATTGGGTGGAATGTTAAAGAGTCGGCATCAAGATTCTTTTGAGAACGCAGTCAATAATCTAGAATCTCATCATGGTAATACTTATAAGCGTGTCGAGTTAGAACCCGATGAACTTCATGCGTTGTTGCGTAAAGCCATCATAGGTGTAAATACTAGTAACCTAGATATAAATAAATGTAAAGAACTTCTTGACAAATACGATAAGATAGATAGAATCAAAGATGAAAGAGCTAAGGATGTTGAAAGATTTTTTGGCGGTGGCTTTCATGCGGTAGGCGCAGACAAGCTAGGTCATTTAGTCATCGGCACTCTAAAGCGTATTGACTCTAGTAAGTATGAAATTATCAATCCATTCAAGCGTGTAAAGGATTTATCAGAGCATGAGGAACTACAACCAATTATGCTAATGCAAAAAACAATCTTTCAAGATAGAACTGCCTTTGGCGAGACAGCTAAGATACATTCAAACTATGTGCCAGTAGCTAATGAATATATGGCAGACCTTGATATTGCCTACTGTTCGGTGCGTGGTGTTGACTACTTTGATCTTGCTTGGATTCTTGTTCCATGCTCGACAAACTAAGCCCAATTGTGCATCAATATAACTGGAATTTGTATCGTGTGCCTTTGCGTAAGGTAGGAAATAAATACACGATGTATGTGGCTGATGGATTTACTCGGGAATTTGATGAACATACATTACCCGATGAAGTCAAAACCAAGATGGCTATGATACTGTCTAGATATAAACAGATGCTACAAGATCACGAAGTAACTGAATTAGCTTTGCTTGCTACTTGTCACGACGAAGATATGCAAGAGATAGGGTGGCGGTCAAGTGACAGTTGGTTCGTCATAGTATTGTCGTCTCAGTCGTTAATGAAACTAAAAGGAGAAGCGTAATGGCACAAACCCCCGAAGGGAAAGTGAAGGACAAGGTCAAGAAGATACTCAAAGAGCAGAACATATATTATGTGATGCCAGCGACAGGCGGTTATGGTAGTAGCGGTGCGCCTGATTTCCTAGTGTGTCATAAAGGAAAGTTTTTTGGCATAGAGTGCAAGGCGGGAGATAACCAACCGACTGCGTTGCAAACTGACAACATGAACTGGCTTGAAGATAACGGCGGAACTGCTATTGTCGTAAATGAGAATACAGTTATGCCTTACATGGAGTTGTATTTTAAATAAAGGAGAAGTGAAATGAGATTATATCCACGCAAGTATCAGGTAGTAGAACCAGTAGTAAAAGAACCTGAGAAACCAAAGCTAACCGATAAAGGTTCTAAGTTTGTTTGGACTAAAGGCGCTGATGTTATGAAGACTTTTAGACGACATGGATTTGTCCCGCCATCAGAGTATCGCAACGACTACTTGTTCAAAAAGAATCGAGAACTAACCAATGAATGAGAATGATTTACGAGATTGTTTTGCTATGTTTGCTATGATGGGGATTATTACTAGAGGTGGACTACACCCCGAACTAATGCCCGAAGACGCTATTGCAAGAAGGGCATACCAACAAGCAGACGCAATGATTGAAGCAAGAAAACCGCCCGACATGGGCATAACCGCAGTAAAACCTAAAAGGAGAAGTAAAGATGGCAAAGCAAGCTGACAATGTAAACAGTCCAGCACACTACACTACTGGTGGAATTGAAACCATAGACTTTATCGAAGCAAAGAACTTAGGTTATAACTTAGGTAATGTCGTCAAGTATGTTTCTAGGGCACACTACAAAGGTAGAAAGATTGAAGACTTAAAGAAGGCTGAGTGGTATCTAAAGCGTGAGATCACCGCATTGGAGAAAATATCATGAACAATGAACCAGTAGCGTGGAGAAAAGTAGTCGGTAATGTAACTAAACATTATCAATACAACGAAATGGGTGAAGGCACTCCGCTTTATCTGCATCCAGCAAAGACACTAACAGATGAGGAAATAGAGGAAGTGTTTAGAACTGTGGAGCAAGACTTTGCTTTAACAGAATCTAAAAAATCCGATGGTGGTTGGAGAAACTTTCCTGTTGAATTGGGCAGAGCAATACTAAGAAAGGCACAAGAGAAATGATTGGATTACTAACCGCTTTCTTTTTATACTACGGCGATGCTCATTGGATTTGGTGGGTGATTTGGGCAATTTTAGAGGTTGGTGAATTAGTAAAGTTCATAAGAAACTCATGAGATTTTTTATTGTTATAACCTTATTGTTACTTAGCGCGCTGGCACATGGTGTAGTCGTATGCGAGACTAAGGATGGTCGCACTTGCTGTTGGGATACCGAGAAAGACGGAGTATTCAGACCTCTTTCATGTATGTAATTTCGTAGGGAGTTAGGTTTATACTTGACTCCCTATTTTTGTAACTATACACCCTCTTATTTAATGAACATAATTACGCTGGACTTTGAAACTTATTACGCTCAAGACTATTCACTATCTAAGCTAACGACTGAGGAATACATCAGGGACAAACGATTTGAAGTAATCGGTGTTGGTGTTAAGGTTGGCGATGGTGTGGCTGAATGGTTTTCTGGCTCACACCTCGAGGTTCAAAAATACCTATCCACGCTCCCGTGGAAAGATAGCGCATTACTTTGCCACAACACGATGTTCGATGGTGCAATCCTTGCTTGGCGCTTTGGCATAAAACCAGCGCTATACCTAGATACTCTTTGCATGGGTCGGGCTACCAATGGTGTCGATGTAGGTGGGTCATTGGCTTACCTCGCCGAGCGTTATAACTTGGGTAAAAAGGGAACTGAAGTCCTTGACGCAAAAGGCAAGAATATAACTGGTTTCACAAATAGCGACCTTGCCCAATACGGCGAATACTGTAAAAACGATGTAGAGCTAACTTTTAAGCTCTTCCAAGTATTGTCGAGCGCGTTTCCACCTGATGAGCTTTCTTTGATTGACATGACCTTACGCATGTTTATTAACCCGATCTTAGAGGTTGATGATGCGTTGCTCAATGAAAGGCTGGAAGAATTAAAGCATGAGAAATTACAGTTATTAGGGACACTTAAAGTTACCTTGCAATGTGAAAGCGAAGAAGAAGTTCGTAAGAAATTAGCAAGCAATAAACAATTCGCTGCGGTGTTGGAGAGCTTTGGTGTTGAAGTCCCAATGAAAGAAAGCAAGACCACTGGCAAACTGACCTTTGCACTGGCAAAAAATGATACGGGCTTTATGTCTTTACTCGAACACGAAGATCCAATAATTCAACAACTCGCTGCGGTGCGTTTGGGAACTAAGTCTACTATTGAGGAGAGTAGGATTGAACGATTCATTGATGTTGGAAGTAGAAACAAAGGAAGATTACCAATACCGCTCAAATATTACGGGGCGCACACGGGTCGTTGGGCGGGGTCGGACAAGGTTAACTTCCAAAATCTGCCGTCCCGCGACGCAAAGAAAAAGGCTCTTAAGAAAGCGTTGGTTGCCCCCGAGGGCTACGCGATTATCAACTGCGACTCGTCTCAGATTGAGGCAAGAGTTCTTGCTTGGCTTTCGGGTCAGACCGACTTGGTTCAAGACTTCAAACTGGGAAATGATGTTTACTCCACATTTGCGTCGAAAATATATGATAAACCTATTACCAAAGAAAACCCTATTGAAAGGTTCGTGGGTAAAACCTGCATTCTCGGTCTCGGATATGGTACTGGCGGATTAAAGTTACAACACACGCTAAAGACTAGTCCGCCTGGGGCTGATTTGGAAATAGAAAAGTGTGAGCAAATAGTTAAACTATACAGAGATACCAACGACATGATTGTTAAGCTGTGGCGCGAAGGAGATAAAGCGTTAAAACAATTAGCCGATTGGCAACCCGAACAAAAACCTTTTTACTATGGTAAGCACAGATGCGTAAGGATTGTGCAAGAAGGTATTGAACTACCTAACGGGTTATACATACGTTATCCTGAGTTACAGATCACTGATGAATCTAAAGGCGGATACCAATACAAATCACGAAAAGGCCCCGTGTCATTATGGGGCGGGTCAGTTGTGGAAAACGTAGTTCAAGCGCTGGCTAGGATTATTGTGGGTCAGCAGATGATTAAACTTACAGAGCGTTATAGACCAGTGCTAACTGTCCACGACGCTGCGGTGTGCGTAGTTCCCGAAGATGAGATAGATGAGGCTTGTGCATGGATTGTCGAGGTCATGTCTACCCCACCAGACTGGGCTAAGGATTTACCCGTAGCTTGTGAAGCTCACTATGGACTTAATTACGGAGATATGGAAGAATGGAGAGCTAATGGGTAAGCATAAAAAGCCTAAAAATGCTAGTAAAAAACAACAGAAATGGCAAGCAAAAACTTTGTCAGAAATGTTTGATAATATAAGACGCGGTCAAGAATATGTGACTGTCGTTATGCAAAGAGATAGTTGGGAAACACTACAATGGGCTATTGCAGTTGCCCTAAGAGAAGAAGACAAATTTATTGAGGAAAATCAAGTGCCTAAGAAAATTATAGCCCCTGCGGTTAAAGATAAAAAGACTGGTGTTATCATAGAAGCTCCTTCAAAGAAGTGGGCGCATGACCAGATAGAAGCTAAAGAGCATATCAAAGATAAGAATGCAAAGCGGGGCTTTGTTACTAATGAGGATAAGTTTGTTAAGCGTAAAGAAGCCGCGAAGATTGCTAAAAAAGCTGGTCAAATAAAAGACAAAGATATCAAGAAGTTACATTCAAGCGACCTGCGTAAGGCTGGCGGATTAGCCAAGAAAAAGATTAAATGAAAGAGCCAATTCCTTTTTATGGCTTTTTAGATTTAGAAGAGCCAGTAGTTAAAATGACTCAGGAAGAAGTAGCTATTGTATTGGGGGTGAGCCGACAGACAGTTAATAATATTGAGAAAAACGCGTTCAAGAAGATTCGTAAAGAATTGTTTAAAAGAGGTATTGATAAGGAAGATATTCTATGATTGAGAAATTGCTAAAAGAAGAAATGAAAAAATATTACGAATGGCTTGAAAATTATTTAAAACAATGTAATATGTCAACATGAACTTTACTTGGTCGTTCTCCTCTCTAAAAGAATATGTTAATTGTCCTCGGCAATATCAGGAACTTAAGGTATTAAAGCGGTTTGAAAAGAAACAAACTGAGCAGATGCTATACGGGACTGTTGTCCATAAGGCATGCGAAGACTATGTTCGTGAGGGTAAACCCTTAGAGAAGAACTACCAAAGATTTAAACCCGTATTGGATGAATTAATTGCTATTAAAGGAACTAAATATCCTGAGCATGAAATGGCTTTGAAAGCAGATAAGTCGCCATGCGGGTTCACTGACAAAGATAGATGGGTTCGGGGTATCGTAGACTTGTTAATTGTAGACGGAGAGCAAGCGTATATTATTGACTACAAGACTGGTTCTAATCGTTATCCTGACCCCAAGCAGTTAAAGTTGATGGCATTGATGACTTTTGCCCACTTCCCCGAAGTGCAAAGAATTAAAGCTGGATTGTTATTTGTAATGCACGAAAGCTTTATGGATGAGGAATATTCTAGGCATCAGATTCCAAAGCTATGGAGTTACTTTAGTACAGACCTTGAAAGATTAAACATATCATACGAAAATAATATATGGAATCCAAACCCTACTCCTTTGTGTGGCTGGTGTCCAGTTAAGAGTTGTGAGTTTCATAAGGAAAGATAATGATTGAACCACTAGTAAAACCTACCCCTCTCGATAATGATGTTGCAGTTATGAAGATAGTTCAGTTGCTTGGGCAGTTAACCCCAAATGACATTAAGTATGTTCAACAAGTAGTATTGCAAGTTGCCAATGTGGTGGAGGCGTAATGGATATTCGAGTAAAAATTGTTAAGGAAAACAAAGATGGTTCTGCCGACGCTGAAGTTAAGTTTGATAAAGAAGGACTCGAAGTCCTTGTGCAGTGGGGGCTTGTTGCTATGCTTACCAAAGCAATTGATGCGTACAAGCCTAGACCCGAGGAAGCTAGCGCGCCTGTTATTAAACGGGCTAGAAAGAAAGTAAAATAATATGCCATATGTTAATAAACCTAGACCATATAAAAAAGAATATCAACAAGAGAAAGCTCGAGGTGAAGAACCTCGCCGTGCAGAACGCCAACGCGCTCGCCGCGCTATTGATAAAAAGTTTGCAGACAAGAATAAAAACGGTAAAGCAGATATTCGTGAAGGCAAAGATGTTGCGCACGTTAAGGCTTTGGATAAAGGTGGCTCAAATAGAGCTGGTGTATTTATTGAAACTGCGCATGGTAATCGTTCTTTCAAAAGGGATTCAAAAGGTAACTTGGTTTCTGAGAAATCTAAAGGCGAAAAAGGCGAAAAGAAATTAAGTAAGGTAGTAAAGCTTAAGAAGTAAAAGTTGTGTCGTTAGGCATGAGTAGACATTGAAGATTTTTATTGGTTTTTTTCTTCATAGGTAAAACAACCATGTCAGTTGGGCGGTGTTTTTGAAGTCTTTGTACTTCTCCTTGGCGCGTCAGGCTCAACCGACTAACCCCCGTAAGGGGTCGACGTTATATATAGTTAAAGGATAGTTGTGGAAATTGTAGATCAGCAAGCAATTAAATTTAAAATAAAATCTGACAGAGTACCCCTTGTTACTGACTACCTTGAAAGAAGTGAAGTCTTGGAGAATAACGGGGATGACGCTGAACTATTGGTTTATTGGGGCATTGAAGAAATGCAACATATGGTCAAAGTCTATGGCGATAAAGTTCCTTCACCGATACAAAAAGATTACGAGTGGCCCGGAATACACACACCTTTCAAACACCAAGAAGTTACAGCAGCGTTCCTATCATTACATCAACGCGCATTCTGTTTTAACGAAGCAGGTACAGGTAAGACTTCTTCAGTTGTTTGGGCGGCAGATTACCTGATGCAACAGGGTTTAGTTAAAAGAGTTTTAGTTATTTGCCCACTATCCATTATGTATTCAGCTTGGCAAGCTGATATCTTTAAGACATCCATGCACAGAAGCGTGGCGGTAGCGTATGGCGACGCAGAAAAACGCAAGAAAATTATTAACGGTATTTATGAGTTTGTCATCATTAACTATGATGGTGTAGGCATCGTGCAAGAAGATATTAAAAATGCAGGGTTTGACCTGATAGTAATTGATGAAGCTAACGCTTATAAAACAGTTACGACTAAGCGTTGGAAGACGCTAGCAAAATTAATTACACCCTCAACAAGGCTTTGGATGCTTACTGGTACACCAGCTTCTCAGTCACCACTAGATGCGTATGGCTTGGCACGTTTGGTCAGCCCAGGAAATGTTCCTAAGTTCTATACGGCATGGCGAGATAAAGTCATGTATCAAGTATCTAGGTTTAAATATATGCCCAAGCCAACGGCAAGAAATGATGTGCATAGAGCGTTACAACCAGCTATTAGGTTTGAGAAAGCACAATGCTTAGACTTACCTGATGTAACATACCAGACCCGTGTAGTCCCACTTACACCACAGGTCAACAAATACTACCAAGCCATTAAGAATCAAATGCTTATCGAAGCGGCGGGTGAAAAGATTAGTGCAGTTAATGCGGCGTCTAAGTTAACTAAGTTGTTACAGATTTCGGGCGGTGCGGTTTATACCGATACCCATGAAGTCATAGAGTTTGATATTAGTCCCCGCCTTAATGCATTAATGGAAGTGATAGATGAGACGCTACACAAGGTTATTATTTTTGTTCCGTATCGTCACACTATACAGTTGGTTTCAAACCATTTAAAAGCTAACAATATCTCTAATGAAATTATTAGTGGAGACGTGTCAGCTAGAGAGCGGTCTGAAATTATTAGTAGGTTTCAAATGTCAGAATTTCCACGAGTTCTAATTATTCAACCACAAGCTGCATCGCATGGTGTGACTCTAACCGCCGCTAATACTGTTGTTTTTTGGTCGCCGGTCATGAGTGTGGAAACATATCTGCAGTGCGTAGCTCGTATTGACCGCGTAGGTCAGGTTAACAAAATGACTGTCGTACATTTGCAAGGCTCTGAAATAGAACGAAAAATGTATTCTATGTTGCAGAACAAAGTTGATAACCACGAGAAGCTAGTTGACCTGTACAAAGAGGAGTTAGGTATAGAAGATGAGTGATACAACCTTAGATGAATTAGTAAAAATTTACTTGACAATTAGATCCGAACGTGAAAAAATGGAATCTGATTGGAAAGATAAAGATAAAGAATTACACAATGAACAAGCCCTCTTGGAACAACAAATGCTAGGTATCTGTAACGACACCAATGCAACAAGCATTAAGACCGAAGAAGGCACAATCATTAAGTCGTTGAAGGAAAGATTTACGTTGTCAGACAGAGGAGCGTTTGATGACTTTGTCCGTGAGCATGATGCCGTAGAGTTGTATGAGGCTCGTATTCATCAGGGCAATTTCAAAGAATTCATGGCTGAGCATGCAGACGAAGGTTTGCCGCCCGGTGTGAATGTTATGAGGGAGTTTACAATCGTTGTCCGTAAACCAACCTCTAAAGTTAATTAAGTCAAAGGAGTAGTAAACATGAGTACACAGTTAGTTAATCTTAGTGAACTTGGCGCGCTGGCAAATGTAGGTGGATTGGATGAAGATACACTTGCCGTTGCTGGTGGTAATCGCCAAAGCAATAAACGTATTTCAATCAAAGGCGGAGTATTCCGCAAGTATGCAGGTGGCAAAGAAATCGGTGCAATCGAAGACCGTTACATGAATGTCATCATAGTAAAAATGGCACACAAAGCCTCACGTATGTTTTATGACAAAGGCTACAAAGAAGGTGAGAAGGTAAGCCCAGCTTGCTGGTCATCTGATTCTGAAAAGCCTGATGCGGACGTAAAAACTCCAGCATCATCTAGTTGTTTATCTTGTCCCAATAGCGCTAAAGGTTCAGGCGATAATGGTTTAGGCACAAAATGCAAACTGTCGTGGCGCACCGCAGTCGTTTTACCGAACGATCCAGCAGGTGATGTTATGCAGTTAGTCCTACCAGCTACCTCAGCGTTTGGTAAAGAAGATAATGGTCGTTGGCCTTTCCGTCCTTACATCCAGCACTTAGCGTCACACAATGTGTCAGCCGGCCGGGTTGTAACTAAGATGGCTTTCGATACAAAATCTCCTACACCAAAAGTATTGTTTGCTCCGGTTGGTGCAGTACCAGATGGTGATTTGGAAATCATTGCCCGTCAAGCCAAAAGCCCAGCGGCAGAAGCAGCTATCAAGCTGAACGTATTCCAAACCGACTCTACTGGTGATGCAGAAGTTGCCCAGCCAGAGGAAGTTGCAGAGCCAGTCAAGCGGGAGTCAAAAGCATCCGCCGGTGAGAAGGCATCCGACGTATCGGATATAGTTAAAAAATGGTCTAAGAAGTAAGGAAACAGAATGCCACGGACGTATAGCAAAGAATTTATTAACGAGTTGGGAACACTGCGACCCTTTGATACCACTGGGGTTCAGCTAGCGAAGGCTTGTATAAGAGCAAACCTGCCGGCAAAGTATGTAGCCGTTGCGCTAGAAGTTACTCGTATGACGATTCATAGCTGGTTCCGTGGCAAACCTATCCGTGATAAAAACCGCAAATTAGTTGCTACATTTACAGACTTAGTTGAAAAGGATTTGGATGACGGAATATTGCCAGCCAAGACAACCGCTAAAGCTAAGGCTTATATTGAGGAAATGATAGGCGAAAAGATTTAACCCTAGGGGAAACCCTAGCCTTATAACCGAGCCGAGGATATCTCGGCTTTTTAGACTCTGCGCATATGTTAAAACAATTTTACGAGAAAGCATTGCCATCGCAGGGTGTTTATTGTGTAAGTGGTATAGATCCGAATAACAACAAAATAACGAACCGCTTTGCAGAAACACTTGAAGATGTATTTGAATTAGTTGAGAAGTTTAAAAAGAAGAAAGTAAACGTATATGTAGCGCCAGCATCATTTGAAGGTTTTAGTAGGAAAGCAGAGAGTTGTGTTTATGTTAGGTCTTTTTTTATTGACATAGATACACACGGCAAAAATTCATACGATGACAAAGAGGGTACGCTAGAAGCCCTTCAACAATTACTTAGCGCAACGGAACTACCTAAACCTACCTGCATTGATTCGGGTGGCGGACTTCATGCCTATTGGGTTATGGATAGGGATATACCCTATGAAGAATGGAAACCCTTAGCCGAGAAGTTTAAATCTTTATGCCTTAAACACATAGCTATAGATACATCAGTGACAGCAGATGGCGCTAGGTTGATGCGTTGTCCTGATACATTTAACTACAGATATACGCCACCAATTATGGCTACTGTGTTGGATGAAGAAATAACAGTCTATGACTTTGATGAGTTTAAAAAGTTTATGGATGAGGTCGAAACTGACCAGCCAGCCCAAGACCCGTTTGCAAATGTACGTAGAGGGTTAGACGAAGATACGCTAGCTATGAAGCGGGTAGATAACTACCAGTGGGACTTTTATAAAATCGCTCAGCGTTCGCTGTCTGGTGACGGATGTGCCCAAGTTAAGTATTGGTTAGAAAACGCTGATACGCTTGGCTATGACGACTGGTTCTCCAGTATGAACATCGCTTATTTCTGTGCAGACGGAGATAAGATGATTCATGAGGTATCTAAAGATCACCCAGACTACACAGAGAAACAAGTAGAAGAAAAGAAACTTGAGTTTATTAAACGCGGCAAACCACAGACTTGCGAGTACTTGGCTAGCCAAAACCCTGACAGATGCAAAGGATGCAAACATCGTGGAAAGATTCATACACCTATCGTTTTGGGCAAGACTATTAAGGAAGCAACCGAAGAAACTTCAATCGTTGCCGAAACCCCAAGAGTCGAACCAATCCCAGAAGCAATCTCAGCCCTCTTTGAAAAAACCAATGAAGCGGAGCCAGTTCGGCAGACACAGAATACCCAAAAAATTCCAGTCTTCCCAGACTATTTAAAGCCATACATTCGTGGAGAAGTTGGTGGTATTTATTACACTCCGCCACCGAAGCAAGATAAGAAAGGTCAGGTACATTACGAAGACCCAGTAGAGATACTTGCCCACATTCTTTATCCGACGCGTAGACTATTTAGTCCTCTAGATGGTGAGTGTATGACGATGAATTTGATTCTTCCTAACGATGGACTAAAAGAATTTTTATTACCTATGAAATCAGTCTATGGTTTAGAAGACCTTAAAAAGACTTTGGCATTCCATCAGGTAATCTATACACCTAAATACATTAATAATATCCAAGAGTATCTTGTAAAGTGGAGTCAGTACATGATTAATATTAGTAAAGCTCAGCAGATGCGTATGCAGTTTGGCTGGTCAATAGGGCGTACTAGTAAGGAATGGGAATCTCGTACTTTTGTTGCTGGTGAAAATGAAATCATATCTTCTACCCAATCAGTTGAAGCCCCTGTATCGCCTTATGTTAAGCAGTTGGCAAAATACTTTGAGCCTATAGGTACATTTGAGAAGTGGCAAGAAACTGCCCATGAGTTAAAACGACCTGGCTTTGAGTTGCATGCTTTAATTTGCCTATCGGGTTTCGGTTCTCCATTGTTAGAATTTATTGACCAGGGAGGGTTTACTTTAGGTTTATATGGTAGATCAGGTAATGGTAAGACTGGAGCCATGTATGCGGCTGTCAGCACGTTTGGTAGTCCTAAGCCTCTATGTGTATTTGATAGTACAGATAACGGCTTGGTGCAGCGTTTTGTAGCTTTGCATAGTATGGTCTTTGGTCTTGACGAGGTAACTAACAAGGACCCAGAAGTATTATCGCAACTCATCCATAAAATATCTCAAGGCTCAGCCAAAATTAGGATGCAATCTTCTGCAAACGCAGAGCGTGAACACTCATTAAATTGCTCGTTATTTGGTATTCTAACTACTAACGATTCTATTGAAGGTAAGATTGAGCGCTTTAGAAATAGTCCTGATGGTGAAAGAGCGCGCTACGCAGAGCTTTATATAGAACAACCAGATGCCCTTAAAGGACCAGAAGGCGATGAGCTGGGCAGAAAGATATTTGATCCATTTAGATTTAACTATGGTCATGCAGGTCCTATGTTCATTAAAGAACTGTTTAAGTTAAGCACACCAGAAGTTATGGCGAGGTTAGCTAAATGGGGTAAGCGTTATACGGACGATACTCAAGGCGATGCATCTTATCGTTACTACAAAAACTTTATATCTTGTACGTTTGCTGCGGCTGAGATTGTAGTTGGCGCGGGTATTCTTGACTATGACATAGAACATATTTATAAGAAGACTATTGATACTTTGAATTACATGAAGCAAAACATTTCTAAGATCAATGCCAACGACTTTACTGCGGTTCTTAATGACTTTATATATGAGAATATGGGTAACATACTACGCCTTAAAGATGGTAAGGTAATTGATGAACCGCGCGGTAAGTTAGTTGCTAGGGTTGCTACGGATGAACCTACTCGCATATCTAAAGAAGCGCTTAAAGAGTATTTAAATAAACGCAAGATGTCTACCAGAGAGTTTGAGAAAGACTTAAAAGAACGTGGTGTTCTACTTAAAGTAGATAGAAAGCATTTGGAAACTGGGTGGAAAGCAACAACCAACTCCCAAGCATCTTATGTGTATTTAATTAAGAATGATTTCTTAGATGATAAGTCCGAACCAGATCATTGAGCCAGAGTGGTTGCTACCGTTTGAGGGTATGGGGGTTGGGGATAGTTTTTTTATTCCTACCCTTCGTCCTGCGGAGTTAATTTATTCTGTAGATTGTGGGGCTAAGCGCGCTGGAATACGTGTAAAGAGCTTTGTTACAAGTAAAGAAGGATACCTAGGGGTACGTTGCTGGCGCACCGCCTAGGGTTTAATACCAAATGCTTTAAAGGTTTGGACTAAGTTATATTTAACCAAGTTCTGCTCTTGCTTATTCATATCTAGTAAAACATCTCTATCTGCTTGGGATATTTGCATCAAGCGTATAGCCTTACCTTCTTGGCGCAATTTATTAAGTTCACCAATATTTTTATTATAGACTTCTACTACAGCTTCAGCTGTTGGGTTTCTGCTTAAAAACTTAGCGTACTGCACTGGGTCAGTTTTAAACATATTTACTTTGCCTGACAAATCTTGTATTTGTTTTTCTACGGCAGTAAACTCGCGGCTATCTACGTTAGGGGCTGCGCCAATAAATGAACCAATAAAAGGTGTTTGCTTAGCGCCCGCGGTTAAGCTCTTGTATTGTTTTTCACCAGACATTAAATACATGCCATTTACAGTAGATTCAATAACACGTGCCGGGCCATCTGCATAGCTATTGGCAAGGAAATAAATACTATTAGGCGACCAGTCGATAGCGCCATCTGTAGCGTTAGCTAAGTAACGAGCCATGTTTTTATAGATTACTGGGATGTTATCGCCACCTACATAAGCATCGCCCATGCGGCGGTTAGAGTCGTTATAAATACTTTGACCTAATCCGTTCTTGTTAACCACAAACTCCATAGCTGGTCGTAACATGCTAGGCGTTAAAGAATCAAGCATCCATAGTGCTGGGTTATCAGCAATATTCATACGGGATACTGGGATAGGTACAAACGAATCTAAAGAAATCTGTGTCAGTATATTATTTAAAGCACCGCCAATAGATTGATGTCCAGTTGTAACCATAGCCAGTTGAGCGCCACCCGC
>Ga0208741_10000693_pt1 | contig 15123 bp, 11 predicted proteins | sample CryBogCBE03Jun09_FD_184576 | JGI IMG/M metagenome (GOLD analysis project Ga0208741, IMG submission 184576) | Freshwater microbial communities from Crystal Bog, Wisconsin, USA - CBE03Jun09 (SPAdes) | ecosystem: Environmental > Aquatic > Freshwater > Lake | place: Crystal Bog, Wisconsin, USA...
CTTGGCCTATCAATAGTGGGAAGGATTTTAAGGGCGTGTATAATCTCTCCAATAAAAGTCTCCGTCTATTTGCTGCTAGTACAAAGGGGGAAGAAGAGGAAACTACTTTCGCTATCTCTGATTTAAGCGATTCTATCCTTCAAGCAAAAATTGGGGATAGAGATGCCAGTCAACTGCGTGAAGATGTGGAACTGATTGATGGCGTTTATGGAGAATTGAAAAACGATGATTACTTGACTGGTAAAGTAGCCCCAGTATTCTTTGGTAGTGCGGTTAATAACTTTGGGGTACAGGAAATGCTGGATACCTTTATCAAGATTGCACCGGTGCCTCGTAGCAGAGAGACTTCTGTTCGGTTATTAGAAGTAGGAGAAGACAAATTCAGTGGGTTTATCTTTAAGATACATGCCAACCTTGACCCTAAACACCGCGACCGTATTGCTTTCCTTCGTGTTTGTAGCGGTCGTTTTGAACGCAACAAATACTTCCATCATGTTCGGTTGGATAAAGATATCCGATTCAGTAATCCTTATTCTTTCCTGGCACGTAGTAAAGATGTAATTGATGATGCCTACCCTGGTGATGTGGTAGGTTTGTTTGATACGGGTAACTTCAAGATTGGAGATACTTTGACAGAAGGAGAAAACTTCTACTTTACTGGTATTCCTACTTTCTCCCCTGAGATATTTAAGGAGTTGGTGAACAAAGACCCCATGAAGACCAAACAACTAGAGAAAGGTATCAGTCAATTGACGGATGAAGGGGTTGCGCAGTTGTTTACACAGTTTGGTGGTAATAAAAAGATAATAGGTTGTGTGGGAGATCTACAATTTGAAGTGATTCAATATCGGTTATTGCAAGAGTATGGTGCGGCGTGTGAGTTCAGGACGATGCCTTTCTATAAAGCTTGCTGGTTGACTAGTAAGGATAGTAAAAAACTGGAAGACTTCCTTCGTTTCAAACAACAAAATAGTGCTGCTGACAAAGACGGCAACCCTGTTTACCTAGCCCAAAGTGAATGGTTTTTGAATACAGAAATCACCAACAATCCCGACATACAGTTTCACTTTACGAATGAGGTGAATAAGTAGTTATTAGATAGTAGTTAGTAGTGTTTTGTGAAAGATTATTATTAGTGATTAATCAAACAAAATGATTCAATTATGCTTTCTTATCTACTATCAATATCTACCATCTACTATCAATATCTACCATCTACTATCTAATATCTACTATCTACTATCTACTATCTATTCCTCCGTACTCGTAGTGTCTATTTTGCCATTAAAGACAGACGTGATTCTTCTAGAACCGTAGATGCTTTTATTGAATTTGTTACCTAGTACAATTAGGGTGGCGCTGTCTTTTACCAAGCGGGTAAACACCGTATTGTTACCATGCCACCAACCATTATGATACACGATAGTCTCATTCGGGCCAATCAATAATCTCCAGCCTAGTCCGTAGTTACGTTCGCCACGGTGTTCATTGCTGTAGCCTTTAAACGCCATTTCAAGCGAAGGCTTACTCACAAAACTTCCTTCATACAAGGCTTTATCCCATTGCAACATATCCCTCACCGTACTGTAAACGCATTTGTCACCATACACGCAATCAAACTTTTCTACTCGTTGTGGCGTCTTGCCCATGTAGGAAGGATTGAAATTGGGGATGTCTTTCTTGGTAAATATAAAAGTATTAGTCATCCCCAGAGGAGTAAAAACACTGTCCTTCATAAATTGTGGGAAAGCAATGCCGGTCACTTTTTCTACAACCAATGCCAGCAGCACATAGTTGGTGTTACAATACTTAAATACCCTGTTTGGGCTAGCTTCTATCGGTGGTCTTTTGTTTGCCATCCAATCCAACACATCTTGGTTGGTGGCCAATCCTTCAAAGCCTTTTACTTTATTAACAACACCAGTTTTTACCAAGATACTCCTACCGCGTTTGTTTAGTTTTCTAACGTACTGATAGCTTCTACCCCCTTCCATAAACTCTAGGTAGTTAGGAAGTCCGCTTCTATGCGTCAACAAATCTTTGATAGTCACGCCTTCATAGGGGAAAGTAGGTAAGTATAGTTTTACATTGTCGTCAAGATTTATCTTTCCTTCATCCATCAACCTCAAAACAGTCATAGCTGTGAATGTTTTTGATATGGATGCCAGGTGAAAAGTAGTGGTGGCAGTAATGGGTTCTTTGGTACTGAAGTTGGCATATCCATGATAATCTTCAAATACGATATCACCATTCTTTGCAGCCAATATAGCGCCATTAAAGCCTCTTTGCAACAACACATTCTTGTATAGTGGAGTGATGGCGTTGTAATAATATTCCTTTTCCTTCTTAGTGAGCTCTGTAAAGTGTGAGGTCGTGTCAATGCCAGCATAGTGCTTTACCACTGGTGCTTTTGGCATAGCCGTTCCACAAGACATTAACAGATAAATAAGAAAAGGAAAAATCATTTTTTGAAACATTATTTAGTGATACAATTGGTAATGCAACAAATATAGGGGGTGGACTAAAGGATACCAAACGAAAACGGTAATATGTGGATAGTTATTGTGAGCAAAGTAATGTCAGTAAGGTGTACGGAAAAAAGGATTAAATACGGCAACAACAGAGTCATTTGCACGTAGGAAAGCATCATTTTGCACGAGTCAATATATAGATCAGGTTTATTTACAGATAGAATATTCCGCTTTAACTACACATTCGCATAGCGCACAGACCCTTTTCATAGCTTACTAAGGTAATTGCAAAGCCCTTGATGGTGTTACAGGGGATTGGCTTTATTAGCTTTGAAATTGACCAGCCTATATATAACATTTGACTTGGCAAGGTCTATCAACCATCAATGATGCTTCCTTTAATTCACTAGCCATATAATTGGCAGAATACACTTACTACTCCTACACCTTATCCTCTTTCTTAGAAGTTCCTAATATTAATACAGGTAATAAAATCAGGTTAGTAAGTGTTCCAACCACTAAAGTCAGTGACGTGAGCCATCCCAGAGAAGTAGTGCCGCCAAAACTACTGAAGCAAAAGATGATGAAACCTGCAATCAACACCAAGGAAGTATAGATGATGCTGATGCCTGTATGACGGATAGTTTGCTCTAGGGTAGGCGTTACTTTTCCATTGAAATGAGGCAGTTCCTGCTTGTAATTAATGAGGAACCTTATCGTGACATCAATGGCAATGCCAAGTGCCACACTAAAGACGAGCACGGTGGATGGCTTTAGGGTGATGCCTGCCCAACCCATGACCCCTGCCGTAATAACAAGCGGAATAATGTTGGGAATTAAGGAGCATACTAATATCTTGAAGGACTTAAAGAGATATAACATACATAATGTTATAAGTAAAAATGCCCAACATATACTATCTCTCAACCCTTTGATGATGAAAGAAGAGCCTTCCAAAAAGGTGACGCAACTACCTGTAAGCGTGACTTTATAGGAAGCCGTATCAAATATTTCATGACTCTTATTTTCCAAATCCGCTATGAACTTAGGCAATTCGTAACTGCCAATATCTTTCATGTTTACACTGATACGTGCTACTTGTTTGGTACTATCCACAAACCTGCTCATTAGTTTAAGTGCAGCATTACTATTTGCTACAGGCTTAGCTCCACTGTCTTGTTTGGGAGCGAGGTAGGCACCTAGAAAAGCCATATCTACATCTGCAGGTACATTATAGCTCATACTATCTCCATCGAAATAAGCTTGTTTGGCAAACTTTAATCCTTCTACCAAACTTAGTGGGCGACCTGCCTCTGGTTTACTAGCAATGTATTCAGAAAACTCATCAATCTTAGCCAAGGGACGCGTACTACGAATTAGTCCCTTCTTCTTTTTTGTGTCCACCATTATCTCCAAGGGCATAATCCCCTTGAAGTTGGTTTCAAACCATTTCAGATCAACATATAACTTGTCTGTCTTGGGCATATCATCCACCACAAATCCTTCACTCTTTAGTCTGAACAATCCCACAACTGCAAAGATGGTAATAGCGATTGTAATGCCATAAACCCAACGTGCATGATTGAATACCCAATAATCTACCTTCACCAGAATATCTTCCAGAAACTTATTGCTTAAGTAACGAACGTGCTTGGGTTCTGGAGCAGGCAAATAACTAAGTACAGATGGAATGAAAATAAGTGAAATAACGAACAGCAACATGATATTGATGCCACTAACCACCCCAAACTCTTGCAGCAAGGCACTGCGTGTGAAGGAAAACACGGCAAACCCGATAGCGGCAGCAATATTGCAGAATAAAGTAACAATACCCATACGTCCAACCATTGTCTTGAGGGCTTCTTCTTTATTGCCTGTATCAAGGTAGGCCGTATGGTATTTATTGAGGAAGTAAATACAGTTTGGAATGCCAATCACCACAATCAATGGCGGAATAAGGGCCGTTAATAAGGTAATTTTATAGCCACACAACACCATTGTTGCTACGCTGAATACAACACCCATACCCACCACCAATAAACTCATGATAGTAGCACTCACACTACGAAAGAAAAGGAACAAGGTGAAAGCCGATAATAACAAGGACCCGATTAGAAAGAACTTCATCTCATCCTTAATCTTATCGCCAATTACCACACGCAAATAAGGCAAACCACTGATTCGGGTAGTAATACCCGTTTCCTTCTCGAACCTTCTGATTGGTTCCAGCATGGTGTTGATCAGATAAGTCCGCCTCGGGCTATTAACTGTATCCTGATTCAACGTAATCGCAACAATGTAACTATTGGTCTGAGGATTGTAAAGTAAGGTTCTATAAAAAGGCAATCCTTCAAATGTTCTTCTGTCACTGTCTAAAGCAACTTGCGAAGTATAATTACTTTGAAAGATAGACTTAGACCTGAACTTCTTGTTGATGGTATCATTAATCAAATTCAAGGTTACCGGTACACTCAATACATCTTGCACATTGGGAACTGTTTTTAGCTCCTTACCCAACTGAGCAACTGCATTAAAGACTTTAGGTGTAAAGAAATCCTTACTCTCAATGCCCACCACCACGGCTGCTGCGTCTTCGCCAAACTTATCTTTAAAAGCTTGGAACTCCATAAACTTTGGGTTGTCTACAGGAACAGCACGAGAGAAATCATAGCTCATCTTCACCTGAGATGCCTTGTAAACAGCAAATACATTTGCCAACAGCAAGGCAATTAATAACGCAACTCTATTTTTTAAAACAAACGCTCCTAAACGATACCACATACTAGTTAATAGTTATTAGTTATTAGTTATTAGTTATTAGTTGTAAGTCATGAGACATTGAACAACTTAAACCACCACTACATTCTTACAAACTTTGAATTATATATATATTACTGCTTCCTTATAGCCTATTCCTCATGCTTCATGCTTTATGCTTTATAACTTATAACTTACGACTTACGACTTATGACTTACGACTTATGACTTACGACTTATGACTTACGACACAAACCAATACCCTATCAACTGACAAACGACTCCGAGTAACACACCTGAATAGATTTCCAATTTTGTATGATCGCTTACCAAAAAGCGGGCAGTACATACAATGCCTGTCAGCAAAACCACTGCCGTGATAGCATAGCCAGTTGCTACCTGATAGATGAATGCAAACATGATGATTGCAGCCATGGCGCCCCCCATTGCAATGCCGTGTAAACTGATTTTGATGTAATTATTAATGAAAACCCCAAAACATGTTGCTGCAAATATGCCAAAATAAAAGAACTTTAATACCGCAGGCTGATCGGTGAATGTTCTGCTGAGGTAATACATCCACCAATAAAAGAACATAGAGATGAAGTAAGGGATGATTCTTTCTTTTTGTGTACGGAGGAAAATGCTATCACTAAACTGTAGTTTCCATAATAGAAACACTGCAAAAGCAGGAAAGAATGCCGTCATCCAGAACACACTGAACAGCTTCATCTTCAACTGCCAATCGGTTATCCCTACGAACTCATACGGAAACTGATGCACCAGATACATAAAAACATAAGTAGGTATAAACAGCGGATGAAGAACGTAGGAAACTATTTTAGCAATTATAGTCGTAAGTTTTGAAGTAAAAGTCGTAAGTCGTAAGTCGTAAGTCATAAGTAAAGAATTAAGCATGAGGCATAAGTCGTAAGTCGTAAGTCATAAGTGAAGAATTAAGCATGAGGCATAAGTCGTAAGTCATAAGTGAAGAATTAGACAGTAGGCAATTTATTACCCAATGATTTTATTAGCCCTCTGGTGATGCGAGATACTTCATTTGCTTTATCCATAAGTATATTCTTTTGAAGGAGGTTGATATAGCTTAACCTTTCAGCTAGATAAAGCATCGACTTGGTTTCACTGCAAGAAGCAGTTGCAATAAAAAGAAATCTAGAAAAATCGGCATCAGAACTTCTATCAAACCCCTCAGCAATATTGTTGGATATAGAAACTACAGCCCTACAAATCTGATCCTTAAAGCCATAATCTTTCAAGCTTCCAAAAGATTGGTAAATGTCTACAGCATAATCTTGAGCCTTTTGCCATGCTATAATATCCTCAAACCTCCTTATTATCATACCCTTTCTATTTACTTTTTTCTTGGCTTACGACTTATGACTTACAACTTTCGACTCAAGATCTATAATTCTTTCCTCAGTCTTGCTACTGGAATATTTAGTTGTTCCCTGTATTTTGCCACTGTTCTTCTGGCAATGTTATAGCCCTTTTCGTTGAGCATATCTGTCAAGAATTCATCGCTCAATGGCTTGTGTTTGTCTTCTGCGTCTATTAAATTATTCAGAATCTCTTTGACTTCTCGGGTACTTACTTCTTCGCCACTATCGGTACTCAGGCTTTCACTGAAGAAATATTTCAACCGATAAGTGCCAAATTCTGTTTGTACAAACTTACTGTTTGCCACACGACTCACGGTACTGATGTCAAGTCCCGTTCTTTCGGCTACATCTTTCAGAATCATCGGTTTCATGTTCAGCACATCTCCTGTAAGGAAAAATTCCTCCTGATGCCGCATAATGGCACCCATGGTAGAGAGTAAGGTCTGTTGCCTTTGCTGAATCATTTCGATGAACCACTTGGCACTATCAATCTTTTGCTTGATAAACATCACCGCTTCTTTCTGACGCTTATCCTTCTTGCTGCCACGGTCGTATTGTTTCATCATTTCCCGGTAACCTTCACTAATTTTCAGTTCGGGGGCATTGCGCGAATTGAGGGAAAGCTCTAGTATACCGCCATTATTCATGATGTAAAAATCCGGAACGATATAGGTCTCACCTTTATTCATCTCGCCAATTGTTCCACCGGGCTTAGGATTTAATTTGATGATCTGATGGATAACATCCTTCAGTTGCTCATCGGAAAGATTCAATCCACGTTGTATTTTCTCATAATGCTTCTTGATGAACTCATCGTAGTATTTCGTCAAAACTTCAATGGCTACCTGCACACTTACACCTTCCCCTTTCTTACGTTTCAGTTGCAGAATCAAACATTCCTGTAAGTCTCTGGCGGCAATGCCGGGCGGGTCAAACTGTTGGATTTCTCTGATAATGCTTTCTATCTCATTTTCATCCGTCAATACGTTTTGTCTGAACGCAAGGTCATCTGCAATAGAACTCAACTCACGACGCAGGTAACCATCATCATCCAAACTACCCACAATCTGTTCGGCTATTTTAAAGCGGCGTTCATCCAGTTCCAGCATACCCAACTGATCGAGAACTAAATCGAAGAAGCTGTTCTCTAGTTTGATGGGCAGCGTTTGCTTGTCGTCCATTTCGGGATAGTTGTCATCCTTCATTTTATAGTCCGCAATTTCGCCGTCATCATCCACCACATATTCGCTCACATCAGGGTTTTCGTATTCATCTTCGCTTCCATCCAAATCAAAATCCTCTTCTTCTTCCGTCTCAAATTCATCTTTTATTTCGTCATCCGCCTCTTTTGTATCCTCATCTTCCCCCATTTCCAAGGCTGGATTTTCTTCTAGTTCTTCCTTAATTCTTTCCTCCAGATTAGCCGTAGGCACCTGAAGCAATTTCATTAATTGTATCTGCTGAGGGGATAATTTCTGTAGAAGCTTTTGCTGTAATGATTGTCCTAATGCCATAATCTAGTATCCTATTACGATAGTAATTGGGCGTAAAAATATGGTAATTTGCAAATGGAAGGATGCGATAGGAGTAAAAGGTTGTGTGAGGGAGGCAAAACGATGGTTGATTGACAATCAAAGTACAATGACAAGGTCAGTTCGAAGGCTGATTTGAGGCCTTTTCCAACTAATTTATAGGACTTAGAAAAGTTTCTAAGTCCATTATTACTTTGTTCAACACACTTAGAAAAGTTTTTAAGTGCTTTATTACTTTATTCAACACACCTAGAAAAGTTTTTAAGTGCTTTATCACTTTGTTCAACACACTTAGAAAAGTTTTTAAGTGCTTTATTACTTTGTTCAATACACCTAGAAAATTTTTTAAGTGCTTTATCACTTTGTTCAACACACTTAGAAAAGTTTTTAGGTGCTTTATCACTTTGTTCAACACACTTAAAACTTTTCGCGACATACCCGGATTATTGCAAAAAGCAGAGAAATGAATCAATCCGTCTTAATTCACTATCATTTGGAGGGAATCAGACGGATTATAATCCAATGTCGTTTAGTTAAGGATGCTTTCCAATAATACTCCATTAAATACGGGGTGTCAGCCTGAGCTTGTCGAAGGCATATAAAGAATGAATGAACCTTTATTATATCCGGTTTCGACAAGCTCAACCTGACAGTCGTTCCCTTAACTAAACGAAATTGGATTATAATCCGTCTCTACAGCGGCTTTATTTCCTAAAATAGATTTGGCAACCGATGGATTTTGTTTCTTTCGGACTAATTTCTTTTCCGGCTAATAAGGCATCAACCGCATCCGACAAATAATGCTTTTGCACCAACTCGGGATGTGCGCCGTTATCGTCGATAGCACCATTATATTTAATGGTCCAGCTATCGTTTTCTTTCCATATTAAAAATGCGTGGGGTGTTCTTTGTGCAACAAAATCCTGAGCAACTGCTTGTGAACCATCATACAAATAAGGGAAGTTGAATTTTTCGGCAGCAGCTTTCGCTACCATTTTATCAAACATATCTTCTTCATAAGTAACGGTGTCTGTACTACTGATAGCGATAACCGGAATGCCCAACGGTTTGTATTTTGTGTTGAGCGCATTGATACGTGGCGGATACAACTTAGCAAAAGGACAATGATTGCTGGTAAAAACAATCATAAACCCCATTGCCGAAGGATAATCTTTGAGGGAAACATATTTGCCATCTATGTTCATTAACTTAAAGTCGGAAATAGACTTTTCATTCTGACCAAAGCCATTCAGCACCATATAAAACAAGCAACAAAAGAACGCTAACCCTCTTTTCATTATCAAATATCAATTGTCAATTATCAATTACTCTTTCACAAACTCCTTCGTTACCGTTTTTTTCGTTTTCTCATCCGTTACCTGAAGGAAATAAGTTCCTTTGGCAAGCGTACTAATGTCTAATCCGCTTTGTAATTGCGGACGAGGCAACATAAAAATTGTTTTGCCCAACTGGTTAACCACCCTCATATAATAAACTTCATAAGCAGGATCGCTAAAGTTGAAGTAAAGCCTGCTCCTAGCAGGGTTGGGATATACGTTGAACTGAAACGAATTGCTGGAAGTTTCTATCGATTGTACATTGGAATAAGTGAAGTTTGCATTGTTGTCCACTATCTTTAAACGATAATAATTGATGCCAAAAAGGGGCGCCACATCTGTATAAGAATACGTGTTTATGCTAGCAGAATTGTTAGATGAAACAGTACCGATTTCACTCCAGTTGATGCCATCTGAGCTTCTTTCTATGGAAAAAGATTTTGTACTGACCTGATTGGCAGTCGTCCATTTTATGGAAACCTCTTTGTTAGCCAGTAGAGTGGTAAAGCTTAATAGACTCAGGGGCAGACTACTCGTATTCTTAACCACAAACTGGCCCATCATTCCCCCATCTTCATGATTAGAGAAGTGGCAGTGATACATGTAAGGATGTGTACTATCAGCATAGTCATCAAACTTAGCCACAAACGTTACACTCTCCGCTTTAGGCAGATAAACCACGTCCTTCCACCCCGACTCATAGTCGTTCACACCTGTTGTACTACCGTTTCGGGCTACAATCTTAAACTCTACATCATGAATATGAAAGGCGTGACCAAATACTTGGTTGTTAGTGATAGTCCACTTTTCGGTAGTATTCAGATTGATCGTTTTATTGATTGTGTTATACACAAAAGGAGTGTTGTCGAAATAGAATTCGGATAAGCCAACACCAGAACCTGCTGTAACACTCAGCGAGCGGGAAACAGTAGCATCGGTAGCCGCCAGATAAGTGTTGTTTGCTAGTGTGGAAGGCAATGAAGTAACGGCATTGGATGTAGCAGCTTTTATATTTATGTGCAAGATATTGAAGTTGCTGTTGTTGATATAGCTACCATTCAAGCCCGATTTGTTAGGCTCTGCCCCAGGAAAGCCAAACGCAAGTCCGTTGTTGTAAGACATCAAATTCAGGCTACTGCCCACTGCATCCTTGCTCAAATCTACCAATATCTCTATTCGCTCACCCACTAGCAGTTTTACACGTGTTTCGGCGACTGGTTTATTCAGTAATCCTCCATCATTTCCTATCACATAAAAAGTTCTGTTGTCACTAAAACCAATGTTATAGCCACGTTCTATTTCGGCGTTTAATATTCTGAAACGAATATATTGCTTTGGTAAACTAATCTGTGCACGGGTTACGCCATTGGTTAAAAGGGTGTCTCCATATTCGCTGATGGTTTTGCCATCTGTCATTGAAAAAGCATTGGAAGCATCAAAGCTTCGGCTGGTTACTACCAACGGAATATCATCCACACCATACGTTCTTGGCAACGCGATAGCTGCTTCTTCGGCATCCCGAACAATAATCAAACCACCGATTCCCTTGGTAAGGTGCGCCATCGTCATATTGTGCAAATGAGGATGATACCAATAAGTAGAGGCTTTATTGACTACCTTCCAATAAGGTTGCCAGGTTGTCCCGGGCGGTATCACCTGGTGCGGGCCACCATCCATAACGGCAGGTAAATGCATTCCGTGCCAGTGAATGGTAGTTGAATCGTTTAGCTTATTAGTAACGGACATGTGTACCGTATCGCCTTGATTGAAGATGAGTGTAGGCCCCCAGAACTTATTATTATTGATGGCGCCTGTAATGGTTTGGTTGCCTGTTTTAAACTGTGCAAAGGTGTCTTTTATGGTTAAATTGAAGGAGGGTCCCGATAAGGTATCAGGCACCCAGAGGTTATTATACTGACCGAATGATTTGCTGCCGAAAAGCGATAAAATGAAAAGGAAAACTACTGAAGCGCCGTGTCTTAGTCTGAATGATTGCATAAATAGAGTTGTTTATTTATGCTTAGACGGCAGAGATAGAAAAAACCTTTGTGCCAGAATTAATTTATACAGCAAAGATTTAAGTGTAGGCTATACCAAACCTTCGCAAATACGCTTGGCAATAGCAGGGCCTTCATATACAAAGCCGGTCCATACTTGTATCAAAGTAGCACCTACCCCTAGCTTCTCTTTTGCATCATCGCTTGTAAAGATTCCCCCACTTGCAATAATAGGTATCTGTCCGTTTAGTTGTTTGGATAGATAAGCAACCACCTCGGTGCTACGCTTCTGCACAGGCTTTCCACTCAATCCTCCCATTCCAATAGCTTCTACTTCAGCGGCAGGCGTTACTAAATCATTCCGGCTGATAGTTGTGTTCGTTGCGACTAATCCAGCTAGTTTCACCTCAAGGGCAAGATCCACAATATCATCTAGTTGTTCGTTGGTTAAATCTGGTGCTATCTTTAATAGAAGAGGTTTGGGGTTTTCTTTTTGGTGATTAATGGATTGCAGATTAGCCAATATCTTTCTTAATGCATCTTTCTCTTGCAATTCTCTCAGACCAGGTGTATTAGGACTACTCACATTCACCACAAAATAATCAACCACATCAAAGAGTGCATTAAAACAAATCTCATAGTCTTTCCACGCATCCTCATTAGCTGTCACTTTATTCTTTCCAATGTTGCCACCAACGATGAGCGGTAAACGGTTAACGGTAGACTGCCTCTGCTGCTTCCATTCCCCCAACCTTTTCGCAATCACCTCAACGCCGTCATTATTAAACCCCATTCTGTTTATCAGTGCTTTGTCCTTTGGCAAACGAAAGAGACGTGGTTGCTCATTGCCCGATTGTGGTTTAGGTGTTACGGTTCCTATTTCTACAAAGCCAAAGCCAAGTGCTTCCAACTCCGTCAGGTACAACGCATTCTTGTCAAAGCCCGCACCCAAACCCACCGGATTACTAAACTTCAACCCAAAGACTTCCTTTTCCAACTCTGGATGCTGATAAGAGAACTGATTGCTGATTAGCTTCCTCAACCAGCCAATCTTACAAGCAAAAGAAAGGCTGCCCATACTAAAATGATGGACAGCCTCTGTATTAAAATTGAATAAAATAGATCTGAGTAGTTTGTACATAATTGCAAAGAACCACGTTTTACAGGAAATAGAAAAGAAGATTTTTTCTTTTTCAGCCGCAGAACTGAATGCTTTCGTACTGCGTATGCAAAACATTGTATGCTTTGTTAATAGTGTGGTAGAAAAAGGTTGAAGAAATAATAAATCAATGCTGCCATCAAAGCAGAAATAGGAATCGTAACGATCCAAGCCCACAATAGATTGATTGTCACACCCCACCTCACTGCACTCAAACGCTTAGTGGCTCCAACACCAATGATAGAACCAGTTATGGTATGTGTAGTTGATACTGGTATTTTAAAATGTTCGGTTAGAAACAGGGTAATAGCACCTGCGGTTTCAGCGGCAACACCTTCGAGAGGAGTTACTTTGGTAATCTTAGTACCCATCGTTTTCACAATCTTCCAACCACCACTCAAGGTACCTAATGCAATGGCTAAAAAGCTACAAAAGGGAACCCAAGGATATTCGTCTGCAAACTGATTGAAGGTTAATTTATGTCCTAGTTTACCTTGATAAAAGATGATTGCGGCACCGATAATACCCATCACCTTTTGTGCATCATTACCCCCATGCCCCAAACTAAAAGCAGCACTAGACAATAATTGTAGTTTCTTAAACCATTTATCTGCTTTGTAAGGATTACTCTTCTTGCAGATATGTACAATAATTATGGTAATAAAGAAGGCAATTATCATCCCAATCAATGGGGCAAGAAAGATGAACAAGAAGGTAGGAACAACTTTAGCATAGTTGATGACTGTAACAGTACCATTTGTAAATCCACCTGCATGAGCCAATGCTGCACCCACAAAACCACCCATCAAAGTATGCGAGGAACTAGAAGGGATACCAAACCACCAGGTAATCAGATTCCAGATGATGGCTGCTACTACTCCAGAGAGTATCACTTGTAGGTTAATAAAGTCGGCATTCACCCACTTGGCAACTGTGTTACCAATACCAAACTCATGGTATACATATTTAGAAATGAAGAAGGCAGCAAAATTGAAGAAAGCAGCCCAAACCACCGCCTGAAATGGGGTTAGTACCTTAGTAGATACGATGGTTGCGATGGAATTGGCAGAATCGTGAAATCCATTAATAAAGTCAAAGATGTAAGAAAGTACTATGATTACGATTAGTAAAATAAACATAAAGTAGCTAGTTTTTGATTGCCTTCAATAAACGTTCAGTTGTTTATGTAAGCGCAAATGCGCTCTGAGAGAGTAATCAATTAAGAGTATTTGATGATGATACTTTCTATAACATTGGCAGCATCTTCGCACTTATCTGTAGCAATTTCCATTGCCTGATAAATCTCTCTTTTCTTGATTACTTCTTTAGCATCAACTTCAGTTTCAAATAAATGCTCAATACACATATCAAAAACATCATCTGCTTGATTTTCCACACTGTTCACTTTCACCAAAGCCTCTGTCATTCTACGTAGGTTATTCATATCACGCAGACCATAAACAGCTATTTTTATTTCACTACATCCTTGTCCTATCAGGTCTGCCATTTTCTGGATTCCTGTGTCATTTGGATTAATGTTATAAAAGTTTATCTTTTTTGCAGAGCTATAAATCAAATCACAGATATCGTCTAAAGCAGTTGCCAGATAATGAATATCCTCTCTATCAAATGGAGTAATAAAGTTTCTACCTAGTTCTGTAAATAGTTTGTGGGTATGGTCGTCGTTTCTATGCTCTAGGTCTTCTACGTACTTAATGAGTGGAAGTCTTTTATCACGGTCGGGTTCTGCCACAACTTTCTTCAACTGTTCTCCCATTTCCTCAACTGTGTCCGCTACTTGTTCAAACAATTCGTAGAAGATTTTATTCTTCGGCATAAAGAAACTGCCAATTGTGTTAAGTCCCATCTATAGTAAAATTTATGCGGCAAAAATAGAGGTATAGCCCCGTAATGTTTTAAACAATTTATTAGTTAACAATAAGATAATATTGACTTAATAAAAAAATCCCTAAACAAAATTACAGATTACTAACATAAATATCACATTGGCTTAATAATTCCTTAACACGACCCTAGCACTTTTGCACCGGTTCATTCAATAGCAAAAAGTACAGTAGGATTTTCTCATGTTCCGGCCCTTGTCTTTACAAGGGCTTTTTTTTATCTCTTATTAAGGATGTGAATTTTATGCAGAAAATAATAACCCATTTATCAGGCAAATTTTATTGCGAAAACAAATTTTATTACTACATTGTCCTCCAAAATAAATTGCTACCATTATGATTAAGTTTCAAGACATTCAAATCGGCGATTACCTGCAAGCCGAGTACGAGGGAAAAGTATGGGACGGTGAAGTTATCGGACTTCAAAAGGATCAACAACTAGTACAAGTTTTGACCGATGTTCAGGACTTTTGGTTTGAACCAAGTCACCTGATTCCCATCCCTTTATCTACAAAGGCAATGCTCGACCTGAATTTTACACCAGTAAGAGATGAACAAGGACAGAT
>Ga0208741_10000694_pt1 | contig 15113 bp, 10 predicted proteins | sample CryBogCBE03Jun09_FD_184576 | JGI IMG/M metagenome (GOLD analysis project Ga0208741, IMG submission 184576) | Freshwater microbial communities from Crystal Bog, Wisconsin, USA - CBE03Jun09 (SPAdes) | ecosystem: Environmental > Aquatic > Freshwater > Lake | place: Crystal Bog, Wisconsin, USA...
GTATGAGTTAATGCACCATTTACTGATTTGAAGTTATTGTAAGAACATGTTCCTCCATTATATACGAAATAGAATGTTCCTGTTTGTGGTGTTCCATCCACATTTCTAATAGTTGATACTAATGTACCAGTTGTTCCACCATATAAACAATTTCCATTACCGACATACTTGGCATAATCTGTTGCATCCAAATATATATAATTGGTAGAACCAATAATATTACAAGTTCCTTGAGTAATTAAACTACCTTGTCCAATTAAAGTATAAACTGGTGAATTACTTGGTGTTGGTGATGGAGTAAGACTTGGAGTTGGGGTTGGAGTTGTACCACCTGGTGTTGGAGTAATTGTAGGTGTAGGAGTTGGTGTAGGAGTTGTACCTGTAATTGTAACTCCACTATAAAAAAATCCATCTATATTTGTTGCTCTTCTTGATATATATTGAAAATTAATTGAATAACTTCCACTTGAAAAAGATGATTGTCCAACCATTTGTGGTGTAACTGTAAAGTTCATAGTTCCACCTGTCGTAGTTGTTCCTGTTAAATTTGTTTGTAAAACATAAACATTTATCCATGGAGCCATATATGTCTTATCAGCAGTCTGTAAATAAACATTTATAAGATTTAATTTACCATTATTATCAATAAAAGGTTCTGAACCATTTAAATTCCAAGTATAATTTGTATTAAAAACAAGATTATTTCCACTTTGTGTTAAAGTTAAACCACTTATCGTTCCTGTTGGTTCTCCTTCAATTAAATCATGTATAATATTAACATCATATTCCGCCCTTGTATTGTTTGGATACATGAAGTTGTAACTGTCTAATTGTGATATATATTTTCCCATATTAATAAATATTGTTTTTAATCATTTGCGTTCTATAATTGGTCAACCCATGTTATATTAAATGTATCACCCGCAACTGAACTTATTCCTGTAAATGTATATGAACCAGTATAACCAGAACCTGTAATAGAATGATTACTATTAGTATGTGTTAAATAAGTCGTTCCATTTTTCTTTAAAGTTATTGTTGAACTTGTTGTTGTAAAGTTTGAAGCACTTGTTCCTGTTACACTTATATTAATTTGTGATAAACTACCATTTGTTGTATAAGAAACAGAAGATGTTATTGTATTAGAAGCACCTGAAGCAATTGTACTTGTATGTGCTCCTGAACCATCTGAAGCATCAAATGAAACTTGTGAAGTTTTAGTCACACTATTTGCTGCTATAATTTGATATACAGCAGTAATTGGATGTAATATTTGAGGTGATTTGGATGGAGTTACAGTTGGTGTAGGTGTATGAGTTGGTGTAACAGTCGGTGTACTCGTTGTAGTTGGTGTTACTGTATTTGTTGGCGTAACAGTTGGTGTACTCGTTGTAGTTGGTGAATTAATAGGAGTTGAAGATGGTGTTACAGTATTCGTTGGCGTAACAGTTGGTGTACTCGTTGTAGTTGGAGTATTAGTTGGAGTTGGGGTTGGTGGTATAGCAGCAAAAGTTATATTAGTTGTTACATCAAAAACATCTCCATCATTAACATTTGTTGGATTTTCACCCGAAACTAATTCTAATGGTGTTAATAAAGAACATAAAGGAAGTTTAAAACTACTATCTAATACAGTAGAACCACTATAAATTAATGAACCATTTTTATATAATGTCCAATTAATACTTGAAGCATATTCGGTATTATTATTTGTTTTATCACATAAATAAGTATAAATTTGAGGAAACCAATTTTGATTTATTCCACTTCCTGAATAAATTGTTGAACCAGTTATTGAACCTGAATTAGAAGATAAATCTTGATTACTTGGTCCAAATGGAACAAATTCATAACTATATGCACCATTAATATAATATTGTCCTAATTGTAATGAAGAAGTATCACCACTCCAATTAAAAGCATAATTAAATTTAGCTTGTGGTATATGTGTTGGAGTAGGTGTAGGAGTAATTGTATTAGTAGGTGTATTTGTTGGTGTAACAGTTGGTGTTGGAGTTGGTAATGGACAAGTTCCAACATAAGTTACTGAAGCTGTACTACCTGTATATAAAACAGTTCCAAATTTAGCACAAATAGTTTCACTTCCTGATGGATAATAATGTCTTGTTTGTGTATTTCCTGAACAATCTATCCAACTAAAATATGCGTCATCACAACAATATGAAGAAATTTGATATGTTGAACATGGACCTGATGTTGGCGTCGGAGTTACAGTATTAGTAGGAGTTACAGTATTTGTAGGTGTAACAGTTGGTGTTTGAGTATTGGTTGGTGTAGGTGTATGAGTTGGAGTTACAGTTGGCGTACTTGTTGTTGTAGGCGTAACTGTATTAGTTGGTGTTTGAGTATTGGTTGGTGTCACAGTAGGTGTAACCGTTTTAGTAGGTGTTACTGTATTTGTTGGTGTAATAGTATTTGTAGGAGTTACTGTTGGGGTACTTGTATTAGTTGGAGTTACAGTATTAGTTGGCGTAACCGTATTTGTTGGAGTTAAAGTAATTGTTGGAGTTACAGTTGGAGTAATAGTATTAGTAGGTGTTGGAGTTACAGTTGCTGTATTTGTTGGAGTAATACTTGGTGTTGGTGTTGGTGTTATTCCAATTGGCGGACCATATTGTGTTGAACTTCCAATAGTTATTCCATAAGTTGATGCTTGATAATAAAAGGTTGTACAATTTTGAAATAAATTATATCCCTCTTTTGTATTTGAACTATTAATCCAAAACGATGGCATTGAATAAGCAAATGGTCCTAATAAAGTTGAATATATATGATTCATCATAGTATCACGAGTATAATCAATATATCCACTATTAGAATATTCATCTTTAGTTATTTCAACCATAGTATAAGGAACATATCCATTTACCAAAAACGAGGATGTAAATCCTGATGGTTGTGATGTTCCATATAAAATTCCACAATAAAAATCATATAATAATGACCAACCGTAATTGGTATATAATATATTTGGATTTGTAAAATCTGTTTTTACACAAAATGTATAACCTGTAGCATCACAATATTGATATTTAAAATATCTTGTTGGATAAGTAGAAACTTGATTGTTTATTTGAACCAATTCTACTTTTGTTAGTTCTGTATTAGTTAAATTATAACCATCTATCTTATTCCAAATAAAATATTGGTCTTTAATTTTAATTAAATCGTTTGTTTTCAGGTTTTTATATTCATTTAGTTTTAAATAAAAGTTACCTGTTAAAAATCTTGTATTTGGGTCAAATAAATTATTAACCCTGTTTTGATAAAATGTATTATAAGCACTATTGTTGGTGTAATTCGTAAAAGTATTTGTTACAACATCAATAGCGGTTGTTAATTCTGATTTAAATAATAATGATTGTGTATCATTATTAATTTTATATTGGTCTTGTAATCCAATTGGCATTGAATTGGAAATTACAGGAATATTTTCTACTCCATAATGTTGTAATCCCGATGTATCGGTAAGCCATGCCAAATAACTTTTGTATCTTGGCTGACTATCATATACAGATGTATAAAAATTACTAAAAATATTGAATGGTCCTAAATGGAAAAACAATTTTGGTTTAGTTTTCACCCCTGTATAAGTTATAGCTGAACTTTCTGAACCATTTGAAGCTGTATTTGAGTTAGAAGAACTTGCATAGTTAATTCCTAATGGTAATTTAATCTGTGCATTCGGTAAAACCTGATTTGGAATATCCCATTGTCTCACAATTTCAGGTGAAAAGGTTGTTTCAATCTTTTTTTCCTGTGATTTGAATGTTGTTGGGTTTACTTGGTTCAATTGTCCGTATATTCTATTGTTAATATCCTTGAATTGTTTATTTCCATAGTCACCATCTTCCAAATCGGTTACAATTAGGTTACTTTCAATATAATTTAATGCTGGTTCAACTGTAAATCCTTTATCATGTGATAATTTATCTGTCCAATCCCATACATCACCAGTCCCCACATAAAATTCATAAGGTTCAATAATAATTTCCTTTGGATTTAATGGATTTGGAAATAAAATAAGATTAAACTTCTTCAATACAGAAGATAATATATCAACTTGTTTAATTAGAGGGTCAATTACTTGTGAAAAATCCACTTTCATTCCATCTAATATTGGTGCTGTAATATTTGGTAAGGTTGGAAAATAAGCAAGTTTAGTTCCAACCGTTGCATTACTTGATGAACCACCAATAAAGTTTCCACCATAAGTTGCAGTCGTTCCTGTTGTACCAGCTGTAATAATTTGTGGGTCATTTACGATTGTTGTTGGGTCAGTATCTAAAAATTGAAAGTTTACATCAATATCTACATTACAAAAACATGGAACACCTGTTCCAATCTTACAAACTACAGCATAAATATTTGTATCATCATTATAAAATACAACTTCCACACCTGTTAATGGATATGTTTGAGCTGGTTGTGTTGTATATGAGAATTTAGTAGCGTTTGAACTAAAATATCCATACATATACAAACTTTTCATCCAAGGAGTATTAAAAAAGTCTGATTTAATTGTATAACCATAAGTTTTGAATATCAATTTTAAGATATTCCACATACTTAAAGCTGGTTTTAATTGATTATCAATTAATCCTTGATATGGCGTATTAAATCTATATTGAAAACCTCCTGCTTGTGTAAATCCTGTTGAACTATTATAAGAACCGATAGGAGTTGTTGATGTATATAGTCTTGTTTGGTCAATTAGAGTCCCACCAGTGAAGTTTACTGTATCTCCTGAATATAAGTATCCATTATGAACAATAGGATAAAAATAAGGATATGGTTGCTCACTATTAAGACTAAAATTATTGACTGACCATGATTGAATTATCTGATTGGCTGAAAATACATGGTTAAAAAGATATTGAGGGTCATCAAAATTCAAATCTTTCAATAAATTATTACCGATATTACCCAATAAATCCCCAATTGAGTTGTATAAAGATACATCATACTCAACTTTACTATCCAAAACTGAAACTTTATTCAATCTCATGTAACCAGAGAAGTAAGTTTCATCATTTATAAGAATATCTATGTTAGATTTTTGGTTTGGATTGAAATATAAGAACTGAATATCAACATCAAAGAAGTTTTCAAAGAATCTATTGTTTCTTTTTGTCCCTGGTAAGGTAACATTTATGGAAACATCAGAGTTTTTGGTTGAAATATCTTGTAATTCTGCGTAACTTCTTGTAATTTGAATTGGAATTGATGAATAGGTATCCAAATAATCAAACTTTGTGTATTGTTCCCAATATAAAGGAGATAAATTTGGTACATTATAGATATTATTATCTATTAAAGACAAATAAGTTATACCACTATACAATACCAATACATTAGAATTGTATGTTGTACCACTATTCCATATAGTTGAACCTGATATTGTATCAGGAATATTAGTTTGAACCCTTAATACCGCTTGTTGTTGTTGACCCATGTTAGAATCCTTTGTTTACGAAGTAAGAATCAGAAGTTGTCAGAGTGATTCTATATTTATTTAATTTACTATGTTTCTTGGTAATTGTATCCACAGTTGTTGATGTAATGATAACAGGACTTAAACTCTTGTAAATCTTATTTGGAACATCCAAATTACTTACAAAATCTTCCTGTATAATATACACTTGTGGTGATAAAAATAAACCTTCCAACCAATTTCCTGTTTCAACATTTAAATAACCTGTATCAATTATTATTTGTTGCGTAACATTAGTGTCAAAAGTTTTTTTACTTCTACCAATATTCCTATCAGCAGATTGTAAATTGGTAGCATAATAACGATTATCATAATTGGTTCTTGTAATTTGTTTTGTATCTTGTCTATAACTTACAAATGTAAAGTAATCATATCCACCCAATTCATTCAACCAACATAATCTTGTGTTTTCAGGACGACAGTTGTTATATAAATAAAAATAGAATATCTCACTCGTTGGTGATATTGGTCCTTGTGATGTTCTTCCTGTGTTCCATGTTGGATAACCATCATATAACTGAACACGATAATAAGCTGTATTACCTGTGGATAAATCTATATTATATACACTCTTTAATTCCTGTGGACCACAAGGTAGAGCAAAGATTTTATAATTGTCTGTAAAATCCGTTGGTGATGAATATGTTGTTCCCGATTTATTTATTTCTTGTGTATATCTGTTAATCAAGTTATTATTTATATCATAAAAATCAAATAAGATATAAGATGTTGCATTAACAAATCTATCCCCTGATTGACCATTTAAAAAGAATAAGTTATAACTTTCAGTCTCTTGAATGTATTGGATTCTTGGAGCATAAGTTAAAAACTTACCTGTTGTACTTTGTTCAGGAGCGGATGGAAAGTTCATATCGTATCTTGATATTGGTGAAGCATCTTCATACACATTTCCATAAGGAGCCCAGTTATTTGTTGGTGATAAGTTTGTTCCTAATTCTTGGTCAAAGTTTTGTAGAATATAATTGTTATTAAATTCAAAAGTCCCACCGAATAAATCAAAATATTTTCCTGTATTGGTGAATCCTGATATTGGGAATTGTTGTCCTCCAATTGGTTGGTCTCCACATAAAGTATAATGATTATAATCATTAAAGTTCTGTAAAGATTGATTTGGTGTTGTTGTTCCACCAGTATATTCGTAGTTATAAGTTCCACCACTCAAAAATCTATAACCATATTGAACATTTACTTTAACTCCATTTGGATATGGGTTATTTATGTTTATAGTTTGATTTGTTGAATCAAAATCGTTTGACCAATAATATTGATAATGTTGTGCTTCAACATAATTTTGGAAATAGGTATATGGTCTAATATTAAAATAATAATAGTAAGTTGAACCTGATTGACTTGTTTGATAGGGAACGATAGCCATGTTTCCAACTAAATTATCATTTGTAAATAAATTAACAACCAATTCTATTGATGGTTGTAATGAACTTCCTGTTAAAACAACTTGATATGTTGCTCCTCTTTGATAAACAAAATCTTCACCTCGTCTTAATTGAGACATATTGTTTATTCCGTTTGCGTATATTTGTGGGTATCCAAATGACATATTATATTCCTTCTATTGAGTTTAACAAATCCTCGTATGTAGCGTCACCTATCAAATCAAGTATTTGTGGGTTATTTAAAATCTTATCGTAACTTACTTCAACAAAGTTTTGTGGCAAGTTCTGAAAACCAAACTTACCGATTGACCTTGCTATAACATAAGCAACACTTTTTACATTCTTATCACTTTTCTCTAAAAACCTACCAGTTTTTAAATCTCTAATTCTAAAACTTTTTTTATCTCTTATCCATTGCTCTATTGCTCCGATGTTGGCCCATCTACCAGGTTGTCTTCCGTTAATTAACCAATAAGCGTATGTATTGGATAATGGTTGTCCGAAAGCTGTAACCTGAATGGCCATAATTCCATTACCCTCATCTTTGGTAATTGATTTGATACTATCTCTCAATTTACCTGTAGCAACACGATTACCCAAGTTTTTTTGATAAGCTCCATATAGGTAAACTTTATCATCTAAACTTGATTTAACAATATCGTCAATAATAGGTAGTAATGCTTCTAAATTCATATTATCCTATTGGTATTACTGGTTTTAATTCAATATCTGTTATTTCTAAATCTTTAACCCAAATAAAATTTGGATTAATTGTATTATTTTGTTCTATATCTGTTATAAACCAATCATCATTAATATCTTGTATTGGATTAAAATAACTATTTTCAGCAAATAATTGATTAGTTAATAAATCTTTTTGTTCTTCTGTCAATTTTATTCCTTTTATCATCGTCCACTTGTTGTTATATAATTGGTTATTATTGTATTATAAATAGATGCTTCAGTTGTAGAAATACCAGTTCCAATGGCATAAAATCCATATTTATTATTATTATAATATTGTGTAGTTCCATTAACATTCATTGAACCTATATAAAAATTTAACGAATGATTAAATGCCGATACACTTGGTGTTCTTGTATAAAATGTTGAACCATCTTTATAAAATTTATTATTAGTTGTACCAGTAACAGAACCAATAAATGTACCATTATAATTTGGTATTGTACCTAATGTTCCTGATAAAAAGTTTAATCCTAAACTTAATTGTCCACCTGTTTGTAAATTACAACCAAATACTCCACCAGTACCAGCACTATCCCAAATACCATCCCAACCAGTACTATTTGGTGAAGTTTGTCTATTAAAAAATGCGTAATGTTTATTATAATCTAATAAATCAACTGTTGAAACAAGATGTGTATTTCCTATACAGTTTGTACCATTAGCAGTAACTCCTGAAGCATTATATGTCCAACCTCCACTAAATGTTATTCTATAAGCAGCATCAGTATCAACAGGATTTTTCGCATTAAATTTATTTGATGCTGCTGTACCACCAACAAATGGATATAATGCTTGTATTTTTGTATATAAATTATTAGATTTTAAATCAATAAATAATTGATTAACTGCTTGTGATTGATTTGATGTATAAGTTCCACCCGCTGTTGTAACGGCATTCAAATATAATTGAGCATCCGAATCTAAACCTGTACTATTTTCAAATGCAAATGGTGCAAATCTCATTATGCTAAATTTTTAACTGATGCCAAGTAAAGTGATGATGTATCAAAACTTACTAATGTTATTATATCCTGTCCTGTTGTTGTTGTAGGAACATAAGCTGAACCTGAAATTTGTTTTACACTTGTTGGAAAACTTACTGTTCCTGAACCTGTTGTATTTAATAATATATTTACAGTTTGTCCTGCTTTAATATTTGATGGATTAATATATGTTGATGAACCACTTACTAATTGTAAGGTAAAGAAGTTACCTGATTGAAGATTTAACGATGCTGTTTGTGATGAAATACTTAAAGCTTGAATATTACCTACAACTGAACCTGTTATTATAACTGAACCAGTAACTGTTAAACTACCTGTAATGGTTTGTGTTGTAGCAATTGAACCTGTTGTAATTACACCAACTAAAGATGGTGATACACCTGAAGAACCTGAACTTCCACTACTTCCTGAAGAACCACTTGTACCAGATGAACCAGAATTTCCACTGGTTCCTGAACTACCATTAATACCACTTGAACCTGAAGAACCTGAACTTCCACTGGTTCCTGAACTACCATTAATACCACTTGAACCTGAAGAACCTGAACTTCCACTACTTCCTGAAGAACCACTTGAACCTGAAGAACCTGAACTTCCACTGGTTCCTGAACTACCATTAATACCACTTGAACCTGAAGAACCTGAATTACCTGAACTACCACTTGTTCCATTTGAACCAGCAACACCACTACTTCCACTCGTACCAGATGTTCCTGATGTAGCAGCAGAATAAGAAGTTCCATTTATAAATAAATTACCTTGAACTTTTACTGAACCTGATAATATTTGTGTATTACTTAATGAGTTACCCAATTGATTTGAACCTGATGAATAAACTACTGAAGCTGTTTCATATATGGTATGTAAATAATTAAATGAACCACTATTAGCCGTAATATTATTAGTAACATTTAATGAACCTGTTAATATTGTATCACGAACAATTGATAATGTTGTACCTGTAATTGGAATAGAAAATACCGTATTATCAGGTGTTCCATTAACAATATTACTTCCTGTACCAGGTCCATAAAAGTTTGCTGATAATGAACCATCATTAGTATTATATGTTGTTAAAGCAAAACCAATTGATTGATTACTATCTGTATCTGTTAATAAAGTTTGAACAAATCCACCTTGTTGTTTCATTAAAGAACCTGAAACATTAGCATTAAATCCACCATTAGTCATATTGGTAGGATTACCTGAAATATCATTACCTAATGTTATATAAGCCGCCTGATTAGCACCAGCAAATGTCATTCCACCAGCATTAACTTGTAATGCATTATTTGGTGTAATAAACATATTACCATTTTCATCTTGTGAAATATATGAACCTGTTTGAATTGTAACACCACTAATATCACTCAAATAAATTGAACCTGATACTTTTATTGAACCACTAACTTCAACAGGAACATTAAATGTTACTTGTCCATCCGTCCAACCATCTGCTGCTTGACCATACATTAAAGGAAAAGCACCACCATTATTATCAAAGGTATATAATGCAGGTGCATCTTTACCACCACCAAATTGATAATTTACATCACTTGTTAAACCAAATGCATTTCCACTTGACCCATTGTCAGGGTTTCCACCACCAACTTCTAATTGACCAACACCTACATTACCATATCTTCCATTAGCATTATTTATAGCATTAATATTATTGTAATTAACAGTAGCACTAAAATCACCAATACTACCACTTCTACTAAGTGAAATTGATGTTGGGTCTATTGTTGATTGTTCAAAATCACCTGCACTACTTCTACCTTCTACAACAATTTGTGGATAGCCAGGTTCTCCGTTATGAATTGCACCTGTTAGATATAAACTACTACCACTTATATATTGACTACCCTTAAACACATTACTTCCTGTTGTAGCATATGAACCTGTATTAACTAATGGTGATGTACCACTACTTCCACTTGTACCATTACTTCCTGATTGACCACTGGTCCCGCTACTACCATTTAATCCACTCGTTCCACTTGTACCATTACTTCCTGATGAACCAGACGAACCTGTTCCACCACTTGTTCCTGATGAACCACTCACTCCTGAACTACCAGAAGTTCCAGACGAACCACTTACTCCTGAACTACCAGAACTTCCACTTGTACCATTACTTCCACTTGTCCCTGACGAACCAGATTGTCCACTACTTCCTGAACTACCACTCGTTCCGTTACTTCCTGATTGTCCTGACGAACCACTTACTCCTGAACTACCAGATGTACCAGACGAACCATTACTTCCATTTACACCACTCGTTCCTGATGTTCCATTACTTCCGTTGGTTACTTGTGTTCCATTAATATAAAATGAACCTGAAACGTTAACTGAATCAGTACTAATCTGTAAAGCGGTGTTTGTACCATCACCTGATTGAACTGTTTGTAACGAATTGGTTACACCAGTTTGACTATTGGTCATTTTCAGTAATCCCTGAAATGAACTTGATACAAATAAATCATTTAAACTACCCATATATTATATATTTTCTTGTTTTACATCTTCCCATTTCTGTGCTTCCAATTTCCATAAGTTCATCAATTCTTCCCATGTAACTCCATTAGAGAAAGTTGTTGTTGGTAACACACAACGGTTATAATCTGATTTTTGTAAACTTGTCATTGTCAATAACCATCCACCCACACCTGTTTCTGTTCTCTCAAAGAATGGTTGTAATTGTGCGTTCCACTCTGCCGAGTAATCTGATAAGTATAACTTGGCAAACAAATCTTTAGCAATCTCTAATGTATCACTCAATACATCTTGTTGGTTTGATAAATCAATTGATAATTTATCTATTATATAAACATTAAATCCATATTCAATTTGTCCTGAATGAAACAACGCTGTATTTGGATTTACATACATTCTTGGATATAATGGTTCTTGTCTTGTTATTATATCGTTTGTTAATTGTTGAACATCACCAAATCCGTATGAATGAATTTGTTCGTGATATTGTCCAAACAATTGAAGGTTTTGTAAAATAAGTTTGTATGATTTAAACTCTTGGTCTTGAGGGAAATTGTAATCCCCATAAACAGGTGGTGTACACTTGTTATAATCAAATGGAATTATAACACTCAAGGACATTGTCCAACCACCTACAATCGTCTCAAATCGTTCAAGAAACGGTGTTACAGTTGGAAAGTCTTGTGGTAATAAGTTCCAACTGAAGTTTCCATACTGTTCCGTATATGATTGATATAAAATGGTCCATAAATCCTTTTGTATTTCCAAAGTATCGGACATTACATCACTCAAATTGGATAAATCATTATTTATCTTATCTAATATGATTAAACTTAACTGATAAGTTATTTGATTTTGATTGAAGACTATATTTCCTGGCACAATATACATTCTTGTATATAATGGTTCTTGGTCAGTTAATATATCGTTCGTAATTTGGGGTAAATCACCGAAACCAAATGAACGAATTTGTTCATGATGGTAAGCTATTGACCCAAAATCAGTTAAAAGTTGTTTATAATTAATCATACCTATCTATAAATATCTAATCTTGAGTAATATCTCCTGAAATTATATGTGAATTTGTTTTTTATGTAACCTTTCTATGTGTTTGTCTTTTTCCACGAGGTAAAGTAACTGATTAAGTGCTTCCAAAATGGTTTTCTCAAGGATGGTTTCGTGTTTTGTAAGGTCATCTTGACATAGTCTATTGATAACTGCGTACCATCCGAACGCTTGTTCAAAAGAAACTTCCATATCGTCTTCCTCAATTTCCATGTTAAGATTATTTTTTTCAGCATACTCCTGTTCTTCTGTGTCAAAGACTGTGGGGAAAGTTCTGAATATTTCTTTACGAAGTTTGAAAAAAAAAACTGTCCACCTAACACATACTTAACATCCAGTTCTGTTCTGAATAGTTCAGCTCGTTCAATCATCTTCTTTGGGTCGTATGGTTCAATCTCAAACTTGTGTTCTTTCTTCTTGGATATAATTGGTCTATACATTATAGCACAAATGATATGGAGTTGTTCCATAATCTCATTAACAGGTTTATTTAGTAATGTATCCAAATCCACAAATTCAGCAAACGACATATTCTTCCACGATGGAATAAATCCATATTCTACACCCTGAAACATAAACTTATCTATAAATGGATAATTTCCACTTGGAAATAGATGTGTTAAATGGTTTGCCAAGAAAGTCATAGAGTTATGATTGGTCAGTAAGACATCATCCATCTCTGCTCCTGTTATTGTACTGATTAACTTGGCCTGAAAGTATCTTTCACCCAAAAAATCTTTTACCTTATATATCTTAACATAGTTGTCAATAGATAAATAATCTGGTAGTTTATATTCTGTTCCTTTAATCTCAAATGTTATTATACTCATTATCTTACAAAAGCAATACTATATTTTCCTGTGCTCTTCAGGTTTTTAATTTCATAATACATACGGAGCATTACTGAATCCGCAATGTCAGGTGATTTATCTCCTAATATCTTCTTCATTTGGTCTTTACCTATTACACCTATCCTTCCATCCTTTTCTACATCCTTTAACTTAACTGATAGTAATTGTTGTGTTAATTCATCCACCGTTGATGGGTCTAATACATTAATACTAATTTTTCCCTGTTTAATCAAGTCAGATAATTTCACATAGCATTGTGATTTAAGGTTTGTAAAGTTCTGTTCGTGTAATGGTCGTGAGTTGTTTACAAATGATGTACATCTTAAACGGTCCACCAAGAATCCGCCAACTCCATCAGAGTCAGCTATAACTTGTGATGGATGTATTCCATGTTTGGATATTAGTTCTGTGATATGTCTATATAATGTATCACCATCCAATTTATTATATCTTATTATTTCTACAATTGTTAATCCCACCCAAATTGTTGCTACTGTACTATCACCACCGAATCGTGCCACATCCAAAGTAATATACTTCTTTTCAGACGGATTTGGTGGGTTTCTAAACGAACACGATACAATATCATCAAATTGAAATAGAGCGTCTAATTCCTCGTTATAATTCCAATCCCCAAGTAATAATCTTTTCCTTTGTTCCTGTGGTAATGTATCCAACATATCTAAATAAGATTGTGGTAAATGTGGATTGTCCATCGGTAATGATGGAATGAATTGTTTGTTTGGTTCTAATGTTCCTTCAACATAAGGTAAATAAAACTCTTTCTTTATAAAGTTCTGTGATGGGTTGGTTGTCATCAATATCTTACCGATAATTCCAAATTCATTTAGTTTATATCTTATCCTTGATTTGAGGATATTGTAAGCCATCCTTGTTACTTGACTACTTTCTTCAATCACCACAGCGGAAACCTCAATACCAGCTAAAGAATCATAGTTAGGGTCTGATGGTTTATATTCCAAGTCCTTTAATATTATTTCTGATTTATTGTTGAATATCAAGGTGTTAGACTGTCCGTTGAAATTAAAATGTTCGTTTGCAACAAGTCCCCCCATTTTTAACACCTCAAATAATGTTACGAGACTGGTCTGTTTTAATGCCGATAATGTGGTTCTTCCTAATAGTGTTCTTATGCCAGGAAACTTTAAACAAAGTGTGACTAACCACAAAGATGCTAACATACTCTTTCCACCACCAGCTGACCCACCGAAACATAGTTCTGTTGTATGGTCGTCCATCAAATATTCAAACGCAATCGTTTGTCTTTTTGTCAGTTTAATATCAGGCATACATGGACGATGGTTTATAGTTCTTACCAGAGTTATTGTGTTCCAAATGAACAAACATTAAATCCTTTGGTAATAGTTTATAACAGAAGTAACTATTGTTGAATGATGATGTGTTTCCATCAAAGGATACTTTCTTATCAACTATAAGTAATTGTAAGTCCTTATCTAAAAAGAATTGACCAACTTCCTGATAGTTCAGTATTGGTAATCCTAATATCATTCCAAATGGTTTATCCAATTTATATAATCTATCTAATACCTCTAATTTCTTGGTAAAGGGTGGATTAGAGATGATGTAATCATAGTATGGTGGTTCATATTCAAAAAAGTCATAACCATCCTCTATGTGTCCGTAAATCACTTTATGACCGTCTTTTGTTATCTGTTGAACAAACTCACTTTCAAATTTATCAAATGGACACCATACAACACTATTTGGTTTAATATATTTTAAAATTGGTTTAACCAAAATTGATGGTGTGTAATACTCATCTTTATCTTTATTTCTATAATACTCTGTGTTCATAAATCAAAAACGAAATTTTACAGGCTTAATACTAAAAAAAATATTAGTCTTTGTCTAATATGATGTTTAAGTTTATTGATTGTCCATTTGATGTAATATCAACCTTCTTCGTACCTTCCAACGAATGTATTTTAGCAATATCGGCGAGAACTTCTCGTTCAACTCTTTTATTCCTTTCTTC
>Ga0208741_10000695_pt1 | contig 15107 bp, 24 predicted proteins | sample CryBogCBE03Jun09_FD_184576 | JGI IMG/M metagenome (GOLD analysis project Ga0208741, IMG submission 184576) | Freshwater microbial communities from Crystal Bog, Wisconsin, USA - CBE03Jun09 (SPAdes) | ecosystem: Environmental > Aquatic > Freshwater > Lake | place: Crystal Bog, Wisconsin, USA...
TGTTACCTCATGGCGATACTCTGCACGCGGTACATCGCTATGGCTTTCGTTATCAGGTAATTGATGTGCTACCTCTACGGCAATTTCAATCATGTTAAATGTCTTCATACTGCCTCCTCATGTAGTTGTATGCGTGCCTGCTCGGGGTTATTGTACCACCGGTTGGCTATCTCTAGTGCGTCCTGCTCGTCATGTGCGTAGATGGTTGTCCGGTACTGGTCCTGCAATAGTAAGTCGTATAAAGCGCCCATTATTCCCCCTGATTGTCTAATTGGTCTAAGTCCTCTTCCCACCATGCCATCACGGTGCATATATCGCTCCACTCGGCGTCGTACTGAGGATCTTGACCCTCAGGTATACAGTCCTCACGGTACGCCTCTAAGGCACGCCAAATGGCTCCAAATTGACTGTCACGGTCGTTCGCTGTTACTGGTTTAAATGTTGTCATTGTCCCCACTCCTCAGTGTCGTAGTCGTACACATAAAAGTCCTGCTCTATGGCTTGCTTATAAGCCTCCTCAAACGTCTGTGCGTCGATGACGAGGGTATTACCCTCCTCGTCCTTAAAGTATGCTGTAATCATTTTGTCTCCTCGTACTGGCGGCGTGTCATGTAGACGATACCCTTGCCACTGATTGTGTTTGGATTTGGTACGCATACCCCGATGACGTCGTCAGGTGACTCTACTGGTTTGGTGTACACCGGCTCCCACGGCACGTCCGGTGCCGATGGGGTATTGCTCCAAGTACGCGATACGTAGCGTGCCTCGTCGCGTGCCCTGCAAATTGAATTTAGTGATCTTGCCATGGTGTTGCTCCTTTTGTGTAAGTCTGCTTATTATAATGATCTTTACCTGTCGCCGTCAACAGTCTCCTCAAATACGTAGGATGGCTCGCGCTCGATGTCAGTCACCACGTCCCCATCCCCTGTCAAGTCCGTGCCCACTGTGAGCTGGTCAAACTCATCCTGATCCATAAAATAAAACACTCGGTGGTCAGTGTCGGTGTCAATGATGCGGTCGTCCCATCCACCCTCCACGACGCCGATATAGTTTGCAATGGTGTCACCCTGATAGTCGGTAATGACCTCGTATAGCTTGGTTGTTAGTGTAGTCATGGTATTAGTCCTCGTATACGCCGAGCTCGCCGGCATTGATCCACTCTGCGTGGAGGTTGTACTTGCGTAGTGTTTTGTAGATCTCAGGGCTTACGCCAAACTCCCAGTCCGGCATCATGTGACCATCATAGTAGTCACAAAATTTCCAGCTATTCTCATGCTCTGCGCTGATGGCAAAATGCTCCATGTCATGGCGCTGGTAGGTTGGCACGCCCAGCTTGGTAAGCGCGTTAAGCGCGTTGCGGTAGTCTCTCTTCATTGATTGTGCTCCAATTCGTTAATTAAAAGTGCGTGCTCAGTGGCGCGATCCTCAGCACGCCATAATGCTATGGCTTGTAGGTTTAAGCTCTGAGCTCTAGCTACCTGATCAGGGATACTACCCTTAGGCACCTCGCCGTTGATTATGCGGCGTTGTATAGCCGTTGATTCAGCCATCATTTGGTCTGCGGTCATCATTTTTGTACTCCTGTAAAGTCTACGTAAATTTCATCACCGACGCGTCCAGTGCTAGTAGTCGCGTTGGTCTCTACTCTAATTGCCTCGATCACCTCGTAGGCATCATAGGTGGTCACTGCACTGTTAGTCACAATAAACAGTGTGCCGTTAGTCCAGTCGTACTGCGCTCTTGGGTTGACGCGATCAATGATGCGTCCCACCTCGTTCTCAAATTGATTCATACTGCCTCCTAGATATTGTATGTCTGTAAGTTACTGGTGAGCACGACTGTATTGCCCAGCTCGTCATATCCCTGCACTAGGATGTCGCCTAGGTTGCCGAATGAGCGCGCCCTGCGCATCTGTGTCACACCCTTGGTGCGGTACTCTTGCGTCAGTCCGTAGTCCGCTACCTGTATGCCGTGTATGCCGTTAGTCAGCGCCACGTCGATCCAGTCGCGTACCAGTGCGACTGCCTGAGAGTAAGTAATCTTGGGTTGCATACTGCCTCCTATGGTAATTGGAAATACTCAGGGTTAAACTCACCCCATGCCTCTGCCTTGTCACCGATCAGCGAGCCCTTGCCTATCAGGTGGTCGAACACTGCGATGCAGTCCTGATCCAGTGCCGTTGCCAGCACGTTGATACTGCCGTGTGGCAGTGCGTACTGGATGATCACTGTGGGCTCGCTACCCTCGTACGATACCTTGACCTTAGTCACGTCACGCACAAAGCTCAGCGCGGCGCTCAGTGTCTGCTCCACGCTATTGTTGCCACCAGTGAAAGGATTAGCTAGTCCGATATTGATTGTATACATATATTCTCCTGTTGTTAGTACTGCCTCGAGCTCACTGGTAACAATGAGCTCTGAGCATTACTATCACGACTGTTGCGATTACTTGGCGCCGTCGGTATCTCTTCGCTAGGTCTGTTTCTATATCCTAGGTCTGCCACATGATTATACAGGCTGGTACTTAGTCACCTGTTGAGTGGATTAGCCACTGCACTTCCGATACCTTGTATTATCCGACCTTTGAGACAAATGTCAACACCTTGATGCAAATATATTCTCTGCCTTATATCTATTGGGTTATATTCCCTTACAATCTGTAAGGTTATTAGTTATTAGGGCGTTTTCCCTTTGGTATTTGCATTATTATAAACAGATAGGGACAGTGTGTCGACAGCATTGTCCTTGCCAGTATCAAGGACTAACCTATCTACTTTCAAATTATGATACTGGAATACCACAATGGCTCACAAAGACCAAGCTCAACGCACACAGTCACAAATAAGACGTAGGAATACATTACAGGGTAGACTCAAATCGCTACTTGCCAATGCTCGCAGTCATTCTAAACCTAGAGGGCACAATCCTCCTACCATTACTATTGAAGATTTAATATTGATATGGAAACAGCAAAAAGGTATTTGTGCCTACACTGGATGGACTATGAGCACACAAACAGGATCGCCTCTAGTGGTCAGTATAGAGCGAGTCGATATAGCATTGGGATATGATAAAGATAACTGCGTCCTTGTTTGTTGGGTTGCCAATAATGCCCGTGGAACAAGTAGCAGGGAAGACTTCTTGAAATTGTGCCGAGCTGTTACTGAGCACCACACTGGGGTATCAAGCGCGTTGTAATTGTCAAACACCTTGTCCACACATCACCTAGTCTTACGCGTACGCGTGCACCCTCAGAGCCCACGCAGTATATGATAGACAGGCGATCGGCACATAGGTGAGGCTACCCCCTTACCTCAGAGGCAAACAGCGTGGCGACCCCTTAGCGCGCCTCCTATCCGTCAATAGGTGTTTACCCTAACAGGCAGGCAGGACACACAGCCACGCGCCCATACATTCCACATTGTGATAAGGCATATCACAATGTGGAATGTATGGGCGCGTGGCTGTGTGTCACGTTGCTGGTGTGTATCCTTGCCTATGTGTTGTATCCATACCACACGGCGGGCGCGGGCACATTGGCACGGATCTTGCTAGGCAAGAAGCGTGCCAGCTATATGTTAGTGAGTACTCACACTCATCACTCGCTGTGCTTGGGCGCGCAGGCTGGCATAGATCTTGCTAGGCAAGAAACGTGCCAGCCTGTAAGTGATCACCTGATCACTTAATGCACCAATATGGTGCATGGGGGTGTTGTTTAAAAACCACATCACCCTTTTAGGTACCATCGGGGTGGTCGGGGGTGGGGGCCCCACAGACCCTGAGTTTGTGTAACTTCCAAATTTTTTTTAAAATTGTCACCATTGTCTGGATGCAGTGCAGCATTTGTCACCCAACAAATAGGAATCATTATCATTTACTAACGGTCTATCAATGAGTTACAAGCGATTTGTCACCATTGTCACCATTGTCACCCCTTGTTTCACTTATTTTATAATTTTTTTAAAAAATAAAAAAAAGTTATAGATAAACTGGAATAGACCCAGACAATGGTGACAATGGTGACAAAAAGGGGACAGAGTCGAGGCATATTTTAAAAATAAGGCAGACTATTGCCATTTGTTTGCATTATTATAAGTATGAACAAATACGTCTATCAGATACAGGGCGCACTAGAAAGCAGGCAGGGAGATTTCCTGGGTCTTCGTGTGCTGGTCTGTGATGTGAATAACTTTGACTCGGTTGATGTGCCTGTAGAGGTACTAGACTCTGAAACCGCAAAGTACATCAAGTTCAGGCTTAGTATCACCGCAGAGGCCCTGGACATCCAGAGGCTACCGGTTAACATTCAAAACAAAATACGCACGCCGCTAGGGCGATGGCTGGACCACTGGGTCCTTGATAACTTCTATGGCAATACTGTCAACACAAAGAGTACTAACGCTTGACCACTGGAAATACGCCCGCCACCTACAGGCGGGAGACTATGTATTTGATATCAATGGCAAGCCAGTAAAAGTAAAGTTGGTACAAGAGTACCTGGCGCCAGCCTGCTATGAGGTAACGTTTAACGACCACCTCACGGCTACGGGCGATGAGCACCTGTCTTTTATGATAGAGAGTCCCAAGTATCGCAACAGGCTACAAACATACCAGGGCATTCGTAAATTTAAAAGGCCACTTCAGCCATTAAGCGTAAAGGATCTGCTAGAGATCCCTTTAAAAACAAAGACAAACCGCCTGGCGTACTCTGTGCCCACGGCAAAACCCCTAGAATTTCCACACAAAGATCTGCCAGTGCCGCCGTTTGTCTTTGGCTTTTGGTTTTTTAACACCAAGCCCAACGGCAAGATGCAGTTTCCTAAGGGAATGCAGGAGTACATTACTGAAAGATTCAAAGAGCACGGGTATAAGGTCGTACCCTGGAGAAAATCTCGCACAGGAGAGCGCTACTTTAGCACCATCCCTAGCGTAGAGTCGCACCTAATCCCAGTATTACCCACAAAGATACCACAAAACTATCTGCTGTCATCGGTAGAGCAGCGAATTGAGCTGTTGTCTGGCATAATTCTGGCAAAACCTAGGCAGTACTCCACTAAAAAAGACAGCTTTCGTGTTACCTTTGGACACCGTGGCATTATTTTACAGCTCCAGGGGCTTATTGAGTCACTAGCCAGCAGAATTACTGTAGAAAACAGGCCACAGCTTGGAAATTACAGCGTTATTTTTAAATCAAAGCATCAACTTGTACCACACCAAGTCTCTAAACCTGTAAAGGTTCATCATGCGAGACGGTACGTCAACAAAATCAGTTCAATTCCAGCCCAGTCTTGCATACACATCGAGACAGAGGGTCAAGATAGCACTATCTTAGTAGGAGAAGGTTTTATTCCATGTCGATAACAGACAAACAACAAAGCGAGCTCAAAAAATTTGCAGCCGCAAGACAGCACTGGCCCAAACAACAGCTTGAGGCGGCCATCTGGCAGATAAAATGGTCGCTACAGGCCCTACCACATCAACAAGAACCAGACGATGGTGAATATGACACATTTCTTATGCTTGCCGGTCGTGGATCGGGCAAGACTCATACGGCCGCTCATTGGATTGGCATTCGTGCTTGGAAGTACGACAACACTCGCTGGCTGGTCACCGCCCCAACTTCTAACGACATACGAGCGACTTGTTTTGAGGGAGATTCCGGACTCCTTAATATTATCCCACCTAGCCTCATCAGAGACTACAACAAGTCCCTATTCGAGATTACCCTTACCAATGGATCCATCATACAAGGAATTCCAGCATCCGAGCCAGAGCGGTATCGCGGTAAACAATACCACGGAGCCTGGTTCGACGAGCTCTGCGCGTTCGACTACCTCGACGACGCGTATGACGGTGTGCAGTTCACGCTGCGTCTCAAAGACCCAAGGATCGCCAGGGTCCAACAAATCATCACCACCACCCCCAAGCCAAAAGAGCTCATCGTCGACCTTAACGAAGGAAAAATAGGCGGGGATGTATATGTAGTTAACGCGTCATCTTATGACAACAGAGACAACCTCTCAGAGACATTCTTCAAACAGCTTGAGACTTACGATGGTACAGATATTGGCCGTCAAGAGATCTATGGTGAGATCCTTGACCCAGAGGCATCTGGCATCATTAAACGTCGCCAGTTCCGTATGTGGCCCGCAGACAAACCAACACCAACCCTGGAGTACGTCATTGCGTCGTATGATCCGGCGACTTCTGAAAAAACAATGAACGACCCCACGGCCTGCACTGTCTGGGGAATATTTGAGCAGCAAGACGCGGGCACCGCGGTCATTTTGCTAGACGCATGGGACGAGCACCTGTCATACCCAGAACTTCGACGTAAGGTCATCAACGACTTTAAAGAGGTCGTTTACGGCGCGGACAACGAGTTTGGTAAGGGACGCAAGGCCGACCTTATTTTGATGGAGGACAAGTCTGCCGGTATCTCCCTGATCCAGGAGCTTCAAGGATCTGGCGTCCCGGTCAGAGGATACAACCCTGGAAGAGCGGATAAGGTGCAGCGTCTAAACATTGTGGCCCCATTAGTCGCCAAGGGTAAAGCGTTTATACCTGAGGACAACAAACAAAAGGGTGAGTACGCCTCGTGGACAAAACGTTTCCTAAGACAGGTATGCTCGTTTCCTGAGGCGGGCGGCCATGATGACTACGTGGACTCACTATCGCAGGCGCTGCGTGTTCTAAGAGACTCTGGATGGATACAGCTAGATCCACTGCCCGCTAGAGACTACGACTACGCCGATACAGACGCATCTAAGCGATTTGTCAATCCCTACGCCCAATAAGGGCGGATTGTGCCTATTTCTTGCATTATTATAAATAGGAATAATACATGAATCCAATCAAATCCCCACATCAACTACTCCTGGAAGAAGCAGGGGCGTCCTTGGATCCTAGTCCCGGTTTAGTAAACACGCCACAGCAGATGTTAATGCAGCAGGCAAACATATTACCTCACCTAGCACTTGGCGGTGCTGTAACACCTGCTGATATGCAGGCCGCACTGATTGTAAACGGAAATACTCCACAACATTTTGCAACTGGCGGACATCCAGAATCATTTCTTGAAAAATTAAAAGCGCTTTTAAAACATGTACCAATGCCCGCAACATTAAACGTTGGTTTAGGTTTACCGGGCGCGTATGAAGAGCACGAGAACCTACAAAAGAATTTGCAAGGCGGTAACTACGGTTCTGCAGCAAATAACGCACTTCACTTAGGCGCTTCACTGAGCCCTTATTTTTTAGTACCAAGCATGTATGACGCTGGTAATTATTTATCAGAAGCATCAGCAGGACATTTAGCGCACGACCCAGCATACAGACAAAAGATGCAAGATATGTCATCCACACCAATGGGTGGGGCGCTCGCTGGCGATACAGGATTAGCATCCCAAATTCTGGGACAACACGAATACGACGAGCCTCCTAGCATTTTGGCTGGCACAACATTACCAAAACGATAATCTATGGCAAACCCACAACTACCGATTCAAGCAGGCGGAAATCTTCCAGGTCTTAACGATCGCGAAGAAGATGTTAAAAATGCGGAAGAACAAGATGCAGAAATGGAGCAGTATGAAGACGCACTTGGTCTTGACCCAGACGAGGTAGAGCAAGAAGTTATTGAGCTAGAAGATGGCTCAGTTGTGGTTAACTTCCAAGAAAAGAAAAGCCCTAAGCAAGACCCTGAGTTTTATGAAAACTTGGCTGAGGTATTTGATGAGGACGTTCTCCAATCTTTGGCAATTGAATTTTTAGACTTTATCGACGTAGATAAAGAGGCACGCACCGAGCGTGACAAACAGTACGAAGAGGGACTACGCCGTACCGGTTTGGGTAAGGACGCGCCCGGAGGCGCAACCTTTGATGGAGCCTCCAAAGTCGTTCACCCAGTTATGGCCGAGGCATGCGTTGACTTTGCTGCCTCCGCATCTAAAGAGCTTCTCCCATCTGATGGCCTGGTTAAGACAGACATCAAGGGTAGCGCAGATAAACTTAAGACTGATACAGCAGAGCGCAAAGCAAACTTCCTTAACTGGCAGCTTACCGAACAGATCCCTGAGTACCGCGACGAGATGGAGCAGCTGTTTACTCAGCTACCGTTAGGTGGATCACAATTCTTTAAGTGGCGCTTTGACTTTGAACAAAAGCGTCCTACCTGTGAGTGGGTAGCAATTGATAACATATTGCTGCCGTACTCATCAACAAACTTCTATACATCACCACGGGTAACCGAGGTACAAGACATTACAGAAGACACGTTCTTACAGCGTGTTGAGGCTGGTATATACCGTGACATAGACTCACAGTACACCTCTGACGCGCCGATTAACGATCAGACCCGTTCTGAAAAAGCAAACAACAAAATTGAAGGCAAAGAAAATTCTATCAAGAACGTTGATGGACTTCGCCGCATCTATGAGATTACCTGTTTCATTCGTTTGGATGACGACGAGCTTACAGATGGAAAACGCGCACCATACATTCTGACAATTGACGAGTCTAGCAGCCAGGTACTGGCACTATATCGTAACTGGGAAGCAAACGATGAAAAGCTGGAAAAACTGGACTGGTACGTCGAATACAAGTTTATCCCTTGGCGTGGAGCTTACGCTATTGGACTACCTCATCTCATTGGTGGTCTTTCTGCTGCTCTTACCGGTTCTCTTCGCGCTTTGCTTGACGCTGCTCATATCAACAACAGCCAGACAATGCTTAAGCTCAAGGGTGGACGCATTGGTGGACAGTCAGACAGAATTGAACCAACACAAGTAGTAGAAATTGAAGGCGCACCGGGCGTTGACGATGTACGTAAGATTGCCATGCCGATGCCGTTCAACCCACCATCGTCTGTATTGTTTAACATGCTTGGATGGCTGACAGATGCCGCTAAAGGTGTTGTTACTACCGCTGAAGAAAAAATTAGCGAGGCAAATAACAACATGCCAGTGGGTACCGCGCAGGCTCTTATCGAGCAGGGCGCTAAGGTATTCTCTAGCATCCACGCACGCATGCACCGCTCACAGGCCAAGTCGCTTGCTATCGTATCCCGTATCAATCACTGGTACTTGGAAGAGATGGACAACCAGTCTGGTGAAGAGATCAAGGTTCGTGACTTTGCGGCAAACAACGACATCCGCCCCGTATCAGATCCTAACATCTTCTCTGAGACACAGCGTGTTGCACAGAACCAGGCACTCTTGCAAATGGCAGGAAGCGCGCCCCCAGGAATGTTTGACGTACGTGCCGTATACCGTCGCGTGCTACAGCAATTAAAAGTTCCGGCAATTGACGAGGTTCTTCCAAACCCAATGGGCGCGGCAGAGTCTAACCCTGCGCTAGAGAACGTCTCCATGACAATGGGACGACCAGCCGCGGCCTATCCAGACCAAGACCATGTGTCTCACATTAAGATTCACTTAGACTATGCAAATAATCCAGCTTATGGTGGTAACCCTGTTATTGGGCCTGTTTTTGCTCCTCATGCTTTAGAGCACATCAAGCAGCACTTAACACTACACTACCTACAGTCTATGCGTGCCTATGTGGCACAGGCAGCAGGCGGAAAAGATACACTAGACCTACACCAAGAAAAACCGTTAGACATCGAGGCCCAACAGGCCTTAGCACTTGCCTCACAGATGGTCGGTCAAGACGCACAGCAAAACCTGGCGCAGTATGTTCAGCAAATCCAGGCGCTGGCACAAAAAGTTTCACAAGCCCAACAGTCTCAACAACAAAATGCCGCCGCGGCAGATCCAACTGCACAGGTTATCCTTAAGACACAGATGGCAGAGACTCAGCGCAAGCAGGCAGAGTCACAGGCTAAGATGCAGATGGAGATGCAGCAAGATCAGCAGACCTATCAGCTTAAGATTGCTGAGCTACAGCAAAAAGTGGCAGAGCTACAGACTAAGTACCAGACCCAGACCGCGATTGATGCCAACAGAAACGCGACACAGATTGCTATGGCAGACATCAACAACGCATCACGCGAGCGTGTGGCCTCTATAGCGGCTCAGGCGGGTCTAAATAGCGATCAGATGGCTATGGCACACGAACAAAATCTAACGGCTCTGGAGGCCTCTCATCAGGCACAGCAGGATATTAGACAGCATGGCCTAGAGATTGAACAGCAACAGTTCCAGAAGCAGGCGGAACAGGTTCAGCAGCAAATATCCGCCCAACAACAGGCTCAGCAGCAGGCACAAGGCGCACAGCAACAGGCACAGCAATCTGGCTTAGAGCACGCACAGACCCTACAGCAAAACGATCAGCAACATCAACAGGCACTAGAGCAACAGGCAGCAGCACCACAACCAACACCCCCAACAGGAGCACAGTAATGGCAAAAAACCCACAAGACGGCGGCGAATTAGGCTTTCGTAAGACATACAAAATGACTGGAACCCAAAGTTCCGGTGGCGGCCCAGATGCCAAGGTAGACAACGGATCATCTGGATCCAAGCGCGCTAATAACGCCGTATTAAATGGTAACAAAATGGCCAAAGACAGCAAAGTCGGCCCAGGTAAAAACCTTAAAGACATCGGCGGAGGCAATTTCTATTAATATTTGGGGCGGATTTTCCGCTTCATTTGCATTATTATTAATATGAAAGACTTTATTAGTGAAATTATCTCTCGTACGAGAGATGAACAAGCAAAATTGGCGGAAACCCTTACCGCTGGAATAAATGTCAATACCTTTGAAGACTACCAACGTTTAGTTGGAAGATTTGAAGGTTTTAAGGCAGTACAAGACATTATAAATGAAATTTTAAGGGAAGACGAAGAAGACCTGTAAAGGTTAAGGAGCACTGAACAGTGTTTGATTTAAAAGGCAATGAAGAGCCGGATACAAGATCAGAGGAAGAATGTTTTCCCAACATCGACACCGGTATTGAGGTAGCTGGAGACCGAGTTTTAGTTCAACTAAGGCGCGAAAAGTCAACCAGCAAAGGCGGAATCATCTTAGTTGATGAGACCAGACAGACGTTACGGTTTAATGAGACGGTTGCAAAGGTTGTCCAGGTCGGACCCTTGGCATACAAGTCACCAGAAGACTTAACACCCTGGATCGAAGGTCCTTGGTGTAAAGAGGGTGATTTAGTTCGTACTATCAAGTACGGCGGCGATCGTTTTGTTGTTAATCCTGATGATGAAGGTTCACCAGTGGTGTTCATTACTCTCCAGGCCCGTGAAATCATTTCTCGCATCAAGTCGTTTGAGTATGCGCAGAAAATGAAGGCGTTTGTAGACTAATTTTGAAAGAAAATTATGGCAGAAAATGAAAAAGACGTTCCCATAAAGGAACAAGAAGACGGATCGGTACTCGTAAAAGTTGAGGCTCCAGAAGAGTTTGACGAAGAGGTCGAAGACAAAAAAGAAGGCGGCAAAGTAGAAGCCTCCGACGATGATGACGACGAAGACCACGATAAAACCCAGCACGAGGGTGAAACCGATGACGAGCGTGAAAAAATTCGTGAGGCCCGGCGTGAAGAACGCAGGCTAAAAAAAGAGCTGTCTAAACAGCGCGAATACACAGCAAAAAACAAGATTAGTGCACTTGAGAAACGCAACGAAGATTTAGCTCGCAGATTAGCCCATTTAGAAAATGGTGCAGCATCGCTAAAAATTGCGCAGATCGACAAAGCAGTGGAGGATGAAGCCACTAGAGTCGAATATGCCAAGATGAAGATGTTACAAGCAGCTCAATCAGGAGACGCATCAGCTCAGGTGGAGTATTTGGAGCAGTTGACAGACGCAAAGCAGCGCCTGCAGCAAATCCAGCATTATAAAAAGCAACAACTCGAGGCCGCAAGATCACCAAAGCAAAATGTTCCGAACCCTGTAGGGGAAGAGGTACAGAAAAAAGCAAACAAGTGGTTAAAGAAAAACTCCTGGTTTGATCCACAGGCCCGAGATACAGATAGTAGAATTGCCAAGGTAATAGATCAAGAGCTTGCCTCAGACGGATGGGATCCATCGGATTCTGAGTACTGGGAAGAGCTTGACAATCGTTTATCTGCACGTCTGCCCCACCGCTATTCATCAAAGGGCGGGACACAAAAAGCTCGTCATTCAGGCCCCACAGCCTCTAGCCGAGTATCAAACACATCCAGCGCTAAACCTGGCACCATCACATTAAGTCGTGAGCGTGTACAGGCAATTAGAGATGCGGGTGCATGGGACGATGTAGATAAACGAAACAAAATGATCCGGGCGTATGCAAATTACGACCGCGCTAATAAAGGATAATCAAAATGGCAAATACAAGAATAAAACGTGACCTAGATGACCGCTTAGCGGATCGGGTACAAGAAGTAGTTGAGCGTGCTACAACAGCCGCTCCTGATGACATTGCACGTCGTGAACGCCTAGATGCGTTTAGAGACAAGTGGGCAAATAGTGCGTTGCCCGATCTTCCTGGGGGTATCATTCCTGGGATGCACTTGTGTTGGTTGTCAACAACCAATACTTACGACAGTATCGACAAACGTATGGCGTTGGGTTATGAGCCAGTTAAAGCCTCGGATTTAGGTAAAGGCTTTGAAGGACTAGGCAAGATGAGCTCCGGCAAGTTTGAAGGCTGTGTTAGTTGTAACGAAATGGTACTCTTCAAGTTACCAGAAGACATCTACCAAGAAGTGATGCGCATGCTCCACCTCGAGGATCCCCTCGAGCACCAGAAAAATATCACCGCCAGCGTGCGTGATACGGCTCAGGGTAATAAGGGCGGCAGATCGGTCTTGGAGGGTGGTCTCTTGGAAATGGAAAAGGATACCGCAAAAGCGAATAACAAAAACATTCGTTTCCAATAACATTCTTCAAAAACACAAAGGAAATAAACTAAATGTCCACAACATTTAATCCCTTTGGTCTGAAGCCAGTGTATCATCCTAGCGGTCTTGATCGTGCAGTGCCATTCGTTGGCACTAACACATACAATCCCGGTACGACTTACACTGCTCCCTACTCTTTGAGTTCTGGTCAGTCATTTTTCCAGTACACACCAGTAGCGTTGACAGCCTCAGGTCAATTAACCATTGCAGCACAAGCAGCAGCATCTACAACTGTAGGTCGCGTATACGGCTCATTCGATGGCGTAGAGTACACAAACTCTGACGGTCGTCGTTCTGTAGCTAAGTATGCCTCCAAGACAACTTTGGATGCCTCTACTCAAATCATTTTTTGGATCTTCCAAGACCCACAACTGGTTTATGAAATCCAGTGCAACGGCTCAGTAACAACTGCAGCTATCGGCACACAATACAACTTTGACACAACCGCTGGCTCACTAGTAACTTCTGGTACAGCTATCGGTGTAGGTGGCGCAGGCTTCTCTACTACAGCTCTATTGGCAACTGCTGTTGCTGCCGGCGCTCAAGGTCAAGTACGTGTTGTTGGATTAGGCCGTGAAGTAGCATATCCAGCTGGTAGCAATAACAGCTGGGGTGATACATACACGATTGTTCAAGTACAGATCGCAAACAACATGTTTGCAGCCGCTTCGGTCTCGATCTAATATAACGAAAGAAAAGGAATAGCAAATGGCAACCCCAATGCGTAGTACCGACTTTCGTGCGGTAGTCGAACCGATTATCAACGAAGTCTTTGATGGCGTATATGAACAACGCGCTGACGAGTGGAAAGGATTTGTAGAACAGATCCAAGGTATTCCACGTAACTATCACGAAGAAGTAATGCTCTTCGGTATGAATGCTGCACCTGCCATGCCTGACGGTACTCCTGTCAGCTATGATCAAGGTGGTACATTGTACATCACCCGTTTCATCTACCAAATCTATGGCTTGGCTTATGCCTTGACCAAAGTTTTGATGGAAGACGGCGATCACATCCGTATCGGTAGCACCTTCGCTAAACACTTAGCTCAGTCTATGATTGAAACTAAGGAAACCCTCTGTGCTAACTTGTTGAACTTCGCGTTCACATCTGGCTATGTTGGTGGCGATGGCGTTACATTGATCAATACAGCTCACCCTGTTGCTAACGGTTTGACATACTCAAACCAATTAAGCACAGCAGCTTCTTTGTCACAAACTTCTGTTGAACAGATGCTCATTCAGATCCGTGGCGCCATTGACAACAATGGTAAGCGTATCCGTCTGAAAGCTGAACAATTAGTAGTTCCACCAGCACTCGAGTTCCAGTCTGAGGTTATCCTCAAGTCTGTTCTCCGTTCTGGTACAGCTGACAACGATTTGAACCCAATCAAGTCAACAGGTATGCTCCCAAAAGGAACACACGTTGTTACTCGTTTGAGCTCATCTAAGGCTTGGTGGGTACAGACTGATGCAGAAAACGGCTTGATGCTCGTAATGCGTCGTCCAATGGAGAAATCTATGGAAGGGGACTTCGAGACTGATAGCATGCGTTATAAAGCAACTGAGCGTTACGCCACAGGATGGCACGATGCACGTAACGTGTATGGTACAGCCGGTTTGTAATCAGCTTTAAAAAAGTTGTAAAAAAGTCAAAAAACCCAGCCCAAAAAGCTGGGTTTTTTGCATTATTATATGTATGGCAAGAGACCAAGAAAACACAAAACGTTTACAACAAGAATGGTACCAGAAAAACAAAGAGCTGGTAAAAGAACGTGCTCGTACTTGGGCTTTAGCCAATCCAAATAAAAAGAAAGAAAGTGTTGATAAGTGGAGAAACAATAACATAGAACAACACAACGCAACAAACCGCGAATGGTTTGCCAACAACAAAGACAAGCGTGCAGCTTATGAAGGCAAACGCCGAGCTATGCAAATCCAACGCACTCCAGCTTGGGACCCGAATGCCCACCTGATTATAGCCAAATACCAACTAGCTGCCATGCTTTCCCAAGCATCTGGCATCGAACACCACGTAGATCACATTATTCCCCTACAAGGTAAAAAAGTCTCAGGACTACACACCTTCGCCAACCTCAGAGTCATCCCCGGCTCAGATAACGTTAAAAAATCCAACTCCTTTACAGTTTAGGGCGGTTTTTCTCCCTTATTTGCATTATTATATATAAGGAAGATTAATCCCATTCTGACCGCCGACACTTCCCGGCGAGACGACTTAGAGACAGCTTGGG
>Ga0208741_10000696_pt1 | contig 15094 bp, 12 predicted proteins | sample CryBogCBE03Jun09_FD_184576 | JGI IMG/M metagenome (GOLD analysis project Ga0208741, IMG submission 184576) | Freshwater microbial communities from Crystal Bog, Wisconsin, USA - CBE03Jun09 (SPAdes) | ecosystem: Environmental > Aquatic > Freshwater > Lake | place: Crystal Bog, Wisconsin, USA...
AATTAAGTCCACGGGCAAGACTTGCCCGTGGACTTAATTATTACACAGGTCTTATCTTCGAAGTAAAGGCTGTTGGCGTACAAATGGGAAGTATCGGCGGCGGGGGCAGATATGATGACCTTACTGGTTTATTTGGTGTTTCTAATGTGCCTGGTGTAGGCGTGAGTTTCGGCGTAGACAGGATTTACGACGTGATGGAAGAACTAAAACTGTTCCCTGAAACAGTGCATACTGGTGTAAAAGTCTTGTTTTTTAATTTGGGAGAACAAGAAAGAAAATCTGCTTTTGCATTGATGCAGCAACTAAGAGCTAAAGATATCAGCTGTGAACTTTTTCATGAAGCTACAAAGATGGATAAGCAGTTTAAATATGCCGAAAAGAAGCAGATTCCTTTTGTACTAATTCTTGGAAGTAAAGAATTAGAAGATGGAACTTGCGTAGTGAAGAATCTGGTAAGTGGTGAACAAAAAACAATTTCGCAAACGGATATTGTGAAGGAATTTATTTAAATACTTGCGGATTCTATGGCAACTTATCAATAAATCCTACTATTTTAGACGCCTAAAAATGAATTATATGAAAAAGACTGTTATCGTTTTGTTGGGTGCCGTATTATTTGGAACAGCATCAAAAGCTCAATCTGTATTGGATCAGGCAAAATCATCTGCCAATAGTGCTGTTGCGAATGCAAAAGCAACTGCGACCACTAAAGTAAATTCAACTGTTGCTACTGCTAAAACTAATGTAGCCACGTCGACTGCAAAAGTAAAAGCGGATGCTAATGCCGTAAAGACTACTGCAAAGCAAGCAGCAACTACCCAAAACTTGAAGAAAATTAAGACCGCAAATTTGTCGGAAACTAAAGGGAAGCTTAAGTTGAAAGCAGACTCAACTGCAAAAAAGGTGAAGGCAGATGCCACTCCGAAATTCTAATTAAGTAGTCTTTGGAAAATAATAAAAAGGAGGGGGTGGCGTTTAAATAAACTTCAATCCCTCCTTTTCTAATTGTTTGTATTTATCTTCCTCGAACACGAAGTAAAAAGAGCCCTTTCGGGAAGTGGACTTTTCTTTTTCGCCAGTATTTCTGATAATGTCTAGTGAAAAAATTTTGCGGGAGAAGTTCCTTTTGTCTAAAATAGTTTCGTAGATGGCTTCGTACAATGTTTGTAATTGACGAAGCGTAAATTTTTCTGGAAGTAATTCGAAGCCAACAGGATGATTGGCCACCTTTTGACGTAAACGCTCCTTTGCATCTTCCACCATTTGCCTGTGATCAAAAATTAGTTCGGGTAATTCTTTCAAACTGATCCAACTGGCGTTGTGTTCTTTTAAAACGGCATCGTTATAATCTGCAATCTTAATCAACGCAAAGTAGGCAATAGAAACAACCCTTGAGTGCGTATCTCTTTCTAACTCGCCATAGCAATGCAGTTGCTCCATGTAGACATTACTTAGTCCAGTCAATTCAAATAAAACCCTTTCGGCAGCGGCATCCACACTTTCCGTTTCAGCAACGAATCCACCCATCAAAGACCAGTTCCCCATCTGAGGTTCTAGTTTTCTTTTAACGAATAATGCCTTTAAATCCTCCCCGTCAAATCCAAAGATGATACAATCGATTGCAAGAAGATGACGAGGAACATTTTGATAAGAGTTCATTTTTGTTATTTTAAATTTTGAGTTTTAAATTTTAAATTTACGTTGTACATCTTTTCAGAGTACTTCACTTTTTTTTACAAAACAAATCAAGATCACATCTCGCATAATTTAAAATTTAAAACTCAAAACATAGAATTATCTAAAGGCTGCTTCATTCCACCTTAACTCATTCTTAAATTGATAGAGGGTTGTTTCTTTTCCAATCAATACAAATTCTATTCCGCTCATTTCTGCAAAGTCTTGCAAATTATCGGCAGTAAGATTCTGACTATAACAAGTATGGTGCGCCCCACCAGCCAAAATCCAGGCGGCACAACCCGTGTGCATGTTCGGATAGGGTTTCCATAATACACGTGCAACAGGAAGTTTGGGCAACGTATGCAAAGAAGCAACGGCCATTACCTCATTAACCAACAATCTAAAACGGTTGCCCATATCCACAATAGAGGCGTTGATGGCAGGCCCCGGTGCTGAATTAAATACCAAACGAACTGGATCTGCCTTGCCGCCAATGCCCAAAGGATGAATCTCGCAATGAGGTTTTTTGTCGGCAATTGAAGGACAAATCTCTAACATGTGCGCTCCCAGAACCATTCTGTTATCAGGATTGAAATGATAGGTATAATCTTCCATGAAGGAGTTTCCTCCTTTCAATCCACTACCCATTACTTTCATCGCCCGCACCAAAGCAGCCGTTTTCCAATCACCTTCCCCTGCAAAACCGTACCCTTTCGCCATTAATCTTTGTGCGGCAATGCCCGGCAATTGTTTCATGCCATGCAAATCTTCAAAAGTATCTGTGAAGCCTTTGAAGTTTCCTGCTACCAAAAAAGCTTCCAATCCCAACTCTATTCTTGCTGCATCCCGCAGTGACTCATGTTGTTCGCCACCTTTCAAAAGTGAAGGGGCTAAAACATAACTATCCTCATATTCTGCCACCAAAACGTCTACCGCATCATCTCCAACCTCATCAATTACTTTTACCAGGTCTCCAATGCCATGTGTATTTACAGAGTAGCCAAACTTTATTTCTGCTTCTACTTTGTCCCCTTCCGTAACGGCTACATAACGCATATTATCGCCAAAGCGCACAAACTTTGCACCTTGCCAATCATGCCAACCAGCAGCAGCACGCGTCCAGTCATTAATCTTTCCTAGAGATTCTTCATCTTGCCAATGCCCCACAACAACCTTGCGATTCAAACGCATTCGGGTCATCATGAAACCAAATTCCCTGTCGCCATGTGCGCTTTGGTTCAGGTTCATAAAGTCCATATCAATCGTTCCCCAAGGAATATCACGATTGAATTGTGTATGGAAATGCAACAATGGTTTTTGCAATATTTTCAAGCCTCCAATCCACATCTTAGCTGGAGAGAAGGTATGCATCCATGCAATGATGCCAATACAATTCTTTGCCACATTGGCTTCCTGACAAACTGCAAATATCTCCTCTGGAGATTTTACCGTAGGTTTAAAAACAACCCTCACCGGAATTTGAGGCGCCTCATTCAATGATGCGGCAATAATTTGGGAATGTTCTGCTACTTTTTGCAAGGTTTCTTCGCCATACAAATGTTGGCTGCCGGTAACGAACCAAACTTCTAATTCTTTTAAATTTATCATAATTGCGATTTTATTAATAATGAAGAAATGATTTAATGATTCAATATTTCCTTTATCTGTTTAATAATATTTTCCCTCAGTAAGCTTTTTACTTCTACCCGTCAAACTTCTACTTCATACAATTAACCTTTTACTGCATACAGTCAGTCTTCTACTTAATACAATTAACCTTTTACTGCATACAGTGAGTCTTTAATTTCATGCAGTATATCTTCTACTTCATGCAGTGAAAGAAATACTGCAAGTCCTAAATTGAAATTTCGACCCAAAATTCCTTCCAATTTACTTAACCGAAAACTTATACACTGTAGTGTGGGTATAGGTTTCACCTGGTTTTAAAATGGTATTAGGGAATGAAGGCTCATTCGGACTGTCAGGAAAATGCTGCGTCTCCAAACAAAGGGCTGCATGCTGGATATATTTCTTCCCACCTTTTGTATTCGTCAATGTACCGTCCAAAAAGTTGCCACTATAAAACTGAATTCCTGGTTCAGTAGTAAATACTTCCATAAATCTACCCGATGCTGCATGATAAACAGTAGCTATCTTTTCCAGTCCATTGCCAGTTCTGTTTAAAACCCAATTATGGTCGTAACCACCTTTCACACTATCTAAGTCTTTACCAATCAATTTAGGCGTAGTAAAATCAAAAGGCGTTCCTTTCACTGTTTCAATCTTTCCTGTAGGTATCAAAGTAGTATCTACTGGTGTATATTTATCAGCCTGAATAAATAATTCATGACCTAAAATAGTAGAATCTGCCCCAGCAGAAAGATTGAAATAGCAGTGATTTGTCAGGTTAATGGGCGTTGGTTTATCAGTAGTAGCCTTATAATCTATCTTCAATTCATTGGCAGAAGACAAGGAATATACGACTGTTGCTGTCACATTTCCTGGGTAACCTTCTTCGCCATCTTTACTTTTATAAGTTAGTTGAAGGCTGCTATCCCCAGCCAGTTTTTCTACTGTCCAGATTACTTTATCAAAACCTTTCAAGCCACCGTGCAAGGCATTTACCCCGTTGTTAGTTGCCAATTTATACTCTTTTCCATCTAAAGTAAATTTTCCTTTGGCGATACGATTGGCATATCTACCCACCAAAACCCCAAAGTAAGGATTGCCTTTTTGAAGATTTCCAGCCAATGAATCATATCCCAAAATAACATCGCCGTCATTACCAGCTTTGTCTTTAGTGATGATTTTAGTAACTGTGCCGCCGTAATTGAGGATACTCACTTTCATTCCCGAAGGATTACTGATAGTGTACTCGGTAATAGCCGAAGTATCAATCTTGCCAATAACTGTTTCACTAACAGTAAAAGTAGCAGCAGTATCTGCCGAAGGTTTGTTTTTGCAAGCAAATACTGCTGCAATTAATAATAAATAAGGGAACTTTTTCATAATTGTTTTTTGTTTAACCCCGCACCTTAAAGGCACAAATGAGCGTTGTTCTTAAATAAAACTTCTCTTTTTTGTAATTTCCAAGACCATTTTCGTTGTATCCAAGGTCTTGGAAATTGAGTTAAAGACTACTTGTCATTCAAAATTTAGAATATAAAATTCATAACTAATCTACTGTCCATAATAACTATCTGGGCCATGTTTCCTTTCATAATGTTTCTTAATCAAGGCATCTTTTAAGCGAGGTGCTTGTGGATTAATTAACTCAGTTAAGTAAGCCATTTGTGCCACCGATTCCAATACGGCACTATTATATACCGCTTTGGCAGCATCTTTTCCCCAAGTAAAAGGGGCATGATTACCCACCAACACCATCTCAACTTCTTTATAATCAAGTTGCTTTTCTGCAAAGCAATTCATGATCTGAAACCCTGTTTCGTATTCATAATTCCCTTTAATCATTTCGTCGCTCATTGGTGGCGCACAAGGAATATCCACTGTATTATGGTCGGCATGCGTTGTGCCAAAAATAGGAATATCCCGTTGGGATTGTGCCCAAGAAGTAGCATAAGTGGAATGGGTATGCACGATGCCACCAATCTTTTCCCAATGCTTATACAACACAGCGTGAGTCTGCGTGTCGGATGAAGGGCGAAGATTGCCTTCCACTGTTTTGCCATCAAAGTCAACAATTACCATTTTATCCGGCGTTAATTCCTCATACGGCACACCACTTGGCTTGATGGCAAAAAGTCCTAGGTTTCTGTCGGCAGCACTTACATTTCCAAAAGTAAATAATACCAATCCCAATTTAGGCAACTGCATGTTTGCCTCAAAAGCCTCTTGTTTAATGTGTGAATACATAAATTAATTTGAATTAGTATCTCTAAACTATTTTTCTAGAATTTTTAAAACTGTTACCGAATGAGGTTTGAAATGGTAAGTGAAATGATTACCCAATCCTTTTACAATCGAAGTCACAGGTGTTACATTCTCTGGGTCATCGATAGAATTGGTATCCGTTACCTTCTTAGACCAAAGGACGGTTTCTTTTCCCTCAGCAACAATTTCTTTTGCCGAATTAATTTCGATTACAGGTGATTGAATAGAATCTGACACATTTACCACCTTCAAAAAGAGAGTGCCTGTTTTGCTATCTTTAGTTACAGAATAAAATACTTGCTCGGAAGTATCTGCTCCAAGGGGAACATTACTGATAGAAGACTTAACACTTTCGTTGCCAAGATTAGTAGAAAACATTTTCTGCGTATAATAGGAAGGAGAACCATAGCTAGAAAAAGAATTATAGCCAATTAAGTCACCCTTCCATTGCATCCCACCAGGATTAACGTTCACAAAAAGCGGAGCAAAACAACTCATTTTAACGATGTCGGCATTGCGCTCCAAACCTGTAAGAAAAGCAGCATCCCCCAAAGCACCCAATAAATTGGTAGTAGGTGAACCCTCTCTGCAAGCATATTCGCCCTCAAATACTTTAGCATCAGTCCGTTTGTAGTTATCATATTTATGCGCTAGCTTAGAAGCTTGCTTGAAAGAAAAATAGTGGTGAATATCTTCATAATCAGCCATTCTTGAAGTAACGTGTGCACTAGAAATGACTTGCATATCTGGATATTTAGCCTTGATGGCATCATAAAACATAGTAAATCTTGCATCCCATGTTTTGGCTTTATCAAACCAATCTTCATTACCTACTTCAATGTATTTTACGTTGTATGGCTGTGGATGTCCCAGCTTCACACGCTGCGCTCCCCATTTTGTAGACGCGTCTCCGTTTAAAAATTCTATTTCATCCAAGGCATCCTGAACATATTCCTTTAATGAATCGCCTGTAATAGGATTGATTTTAGTTAATAATAAGCCATCGAATACTGCAAGAACGGGTTGCATTTTAAGGTCTTCGCACCACCCCATAAATTCCATCAACCCCATTCCATCCGAAGAATGATAGTGCCAGGAATCGTTGTCGTGCGTTGGTCTTTGAGAAATATCTCCTAATGTTTTTTTCCAGTCAAAGCGGTCTTCTATTTTACGAGATTGAAGGTAGTTTCCTCCGGGGAATCGAAGAAAACCCGGATGCAATCCTGCCAATAATTTCATAATATCTTTTCTGTTGCCATTGGGACGATTGTTGGTGGTAGGAGGAAACAAAGAAACCAGACTAAACCAAATAATCCCTTTTTCTCTGGTTGAGATTACAAACCGACCATTGCAGGTAGTGTCAGTCGTTTTTTTAGTGGCCAATGTTACTGTGTATTTCTTCCAGTCACCAAAAACAGCAGATACAATTGCGCTGTCAAAAACTACTTTGCCATCAGCACTTTCAAGCGTTACGAGTAATGTTCCATTAAAATCCCTGTTTGTCTTTGCATAGAAAGAGGCAACATAACGTTTATTTTTTCGGATAGGAATGCCCCAAAAGCCATCATTAGAAATGCCTATTCTACTATTGCCATCTGCAGCAGTAATATCCAGACGCAGATTTCTTGTTAGCGCAGTACCCTTTTGCTCAATACTATCCAATGCCATTTGTCCATCAGCATTTCCCTGTTTAATCAAAGACCAATGATCTGGATATTTGGCATTATCTAGAAAAGCTCTGTTTCTTATCAATTCAGCATACAGCCCCCCATCATAGGAATAGTTAATTTCTTCGGTCATCAAGCCATAGAACTGTGGGCTGATGTCTCCTGCCTTTTCATTGGCATTGATAGTAATGGTTGTCACTTTTGCTTCCTGTGCAAGTAGTTTTCCTCCCCAAAAGAATAGGCTAAGAAGCGGTAAGCAAATCGTTCTTTTAATATTCATGTTTGATTATTTTGAATTATTCTCAATAAAGCCACCTAAGGTAGTGTACTGGTGATAACGCTTTGCATAGACCGAAACCAAGGACTGATTCGGATGGTATTCAGCATCAAAACCTTGTCCCATCACTTGCATTGCATCTTCAACTTTGGGATAAATGCCTGAAGCGGTAGCAGCAAACATGGCAGCACCTAAGGCACAGGTCTGTTCGCTTTTATGAATGCGGATAGGCATGTTCATCACATCCGCCATCATCTGCATAATAAATGGTGATTTCTTAGCTACACCACCCAACCCAATCAATCCTTTCACTGGAATGCCTTCTTCAATAAATCTATCTACAATCTTTTTAGCTCCAAAGCAGGTAGCTTCCACCAAGGCACGGAACATTCTAGGCGCATCAGTACCTAGCCCCAAACCTGTAAAAGCACCCTTCAATAACTGGTTTGCATCAGGGGTACGTCTTCCATTTTGCCAATCTATTGCTAATTCAGTTTTTTCATCAAGCTCTATCTTGGCGGCTTCCTTGCTTAGCTCGGTGATAATTTTATCAGTAATCTCATTCTTTAAGGCCTCAGCGGTTGAGGTATCTATCAGGTTTGTTTGTGATAAGATGTTTTGAACCGGCCAAGCCAATACATTTTTTAACCAGGCGTAGGCATCACCAAAGGCTGATTGACCAGCTTCCATTCCCATCATACCCGGAATGATAGAGCCTGGCACTTGTCCGCAGATACCTTTTATCAATTTCCCATCTACCTCCTCTATTGGTGCTACCAACATATCGCAAGTAGATGTTCCCATTACCTTACTTAAATAATATGGTTCTATTTGGCCACCTACTGCCCCCATGTGACAATCGAATGCGCCGATGCCAATAACCACATTTGCAGGAAGACCTAATCTGGTTGCCCATTCAGTAGAGATTATTCCTGCAGCTTCCGACGAAGTAGCCGTTTCTGTAAATAGTTTAGCTGTAAAACCATCCAACAACGGGTCGAGCGAAGCGAAGAAATCATTTGGGGGTAAGCCACCAAATTCAGCAGCCCATAATGCTTTGTGCCCCGCACTGCAAACGCCTCTTTTTAGTTTGGTTATGTCATTGCCACCTGTTAATAAGAAAGGAATCCAATCGCAATGTTCCACCCAGGAAGCAATGTTATCTCGAACGGTTTTATCTTCTCTCAGGATAAATAACAATTTACTCCAGAACCATTCTGATGAGTAGATGCCTCCTACAAATTGCAGGTAGTTAGTTTCAAACTTAGTAGCGTGTATGTTTATTTCAGCAGCCTCTTTTACAGAGGTATGGTCTTTCCACAACACAAACATGGCATTGGGATTGTCCTTTAATTCGGGTAATAAAGAAAGCGGCGTACCTTGTTTGTCAACTGCAATAGGCGTTGACCCCGTGGTATCTATTGAAATTCCTTTAATGCTTGTTGCGATATTCCCTCCTGCTTTTGCCAGACAATCTTTAATAGTATATTCTAATCCTTCCACATAATCTAGCGGATGTTGGCGAAACTGATTAAGCGAAGCGTTGCAAAAAAGTCCTTGCTTCCAACGGGGGTAATAGAAAACAGAAGCGGCAATTTCTTCTCCGGTTAGGGCATTTACAATGATAGAACGCACTGAATCTGTTCCATAATCGACTCCTATTACATAAGCTTGCTGACTATTCATATAGCAATTATCAATTTGAAAACGCTAAGATAGGGGGTCTTATTTAATAAGTGTAAATAAAACATTTAATTATATTTTTCCTATGTTGTTATTTTAATATTTTTTGATTTATAAGCGGTTCAATAATTATAAATTGAAACGAGCAGTCAATATCGCAATGAAGATATTGACTGCTCGTCTTTTGAAAGTGCTGTTATTGACTATTTATTTTTCTAATTCTTTAAAAAGGCTACCATCATTTTCACCATTGAACCATTTGAATTGATGATACAAATTTACCACATCACCAACAATAACCAAGCTTGGAGAGCTAAACTGTTTGTCTTTAAAGTCAACAGCACATCTTTTCAACGTAGTAATATTTACTTTCTGATGAGGGGTTGTAGCTTGTTCAACAATAGCCAATCCCACATCTTTTTTACCCATGTATCTTATTAGCAATTCTGCCAAATGAATTACGTTCTTAGATGCCATATAGAATACAAGTGTATCATTGGTAGCAGCTAGATATTTCCACTTTTCGGGGCGGTAATTGGCACTAGGATTAAAGGTAATCCACTGCACCCCTTGCGCAAATCCACGCGCTGTCAATGGAATGCCTGTATAAGCAGACGCACCAGCAGCAGCGGTTATGCCGGGAATAATTTCAAATGGAATTTCATTTGCTGTGATGGCATACAATTCATCCAAAACATTACTAAAGAAAGCTACGTCGCCACCTTTCAACCGAAGGACTGTATGCCCTTGCAAAGCGTGAGAAACAATCAGTTTATTAATCTCTTCTTGAGGAATGGATGCATCATTGTAGCCTTGTTTACCTGCATTTAATACCAATACTTCTTTCTTTGCATTCAGCGTAATGATGTCAGGATTCACCAATCTATCACAAATGATTACGTCAGCATCTGCCAACCTCTTTTGAAGCTTGATGGTAATCAATTCCGCATCACCAGGTCCTGCACCTGCGATAATTACTCTACCTTTTTTTGTTATGTTGTTTTCCATTAGAAATTAAAATTAATAAGGTCTGCCAAGTATTTAACCTCAACAGACCTTTATTTTGAATAATTTTTCTAAAAACGCTGATTAAAACAATCCTTCAATAGATAAATAGCGTTCGCCAGTATCATAGTTAAAGGTAAGAACAGTAGCTCCTTCTGGAATATCAGCCAACTTTTGCGCCACCGCAGCCAAAGATGCACCAGTAGAAACACCTACCAAAATACCTTCCTCTTTTGCGACTCTTTGGGCATAAGTGAAAGCTGAATCTTTGCTAACCTTTATAACGCCATCCAAGATAGCAGTATTTAAAATGGAAGGAACAAAGCCAGCACCAATACCTTGCAAAGGGTGCGGACCAGGTGCGCCACCACTCAATACAGGAGATAATTCTGGTTCAACCGCAAATACCTTGAGATTAGGAAACTTAGCTTTCAGTACTTCAGCGACACCCGTAATGTGTCCACCTGTGCCAACGCCTGTTATTATATAATCTACTCCATTGGGGAAGTCATTCAATATTTCAATAGCGGTAGTCTTTCTGTGAATCTCCGTATTGGCAGGATTATCAAACTGTTGTGGCATCCACGCATTTGGTGTAGAAGCAACCAGTTCACCTGCTTTTTCTATGGCACCTTTCATGCCTTTTTCACGAGGGGTTAATACAAACTCAGCACCATACAAAGCCATTAAGCGCCTGCGTTCAATACTCATGCTTTCCGGCATTACCAAAATGATTTTATAGCCTTTGACAGCTGCAACCATCGATAAACCAATCCCTGTATTCCCAGAAGTTGGTTCTACAATAACGCTGTCTTTTGTTAGTAAACCCTTTGCTTCGGCATCTTCAATCATTGCCAAAGCAATACGATCTTTAATACTAGAGCCAGGATTTGTCTTTTCTAATTTGATAAACACATTGTGCTTGTTACCAAAAAGATTATTGATGCGTACGTGTGGCGTATTGCCAATTGTACCTAAAATGTTATTTGCTATCATAATTAATGATTAATGTTTAGTGATTAATGTAAATATTTTTTGTGCTTCTTTTTGTCTTTCTGTCTTTGTGGCAATACGGTTAAATTACAAAGTTCAATACATCAGTGAATACTACTTTCTCTCTCACCTTCACTTCACTCTTATGATATACCAATGAGAAAGATTCTACGCTATTAGTTAGCCAAACGTTACCACCAATAATACTGTCCTTGCCTACCACTGTTTTACCGCCCAAGATAGTTGCTCCACTATAAATGACTACATTATCTTCAATAGTAGGGTGGCGTTTACTTGAAGCATGTGCCTTATCTACATTCAATGCGCCCAATGTTACCCCTTGATAAAGCTTTACGTTATTACCAATTACAGTCGTTTCGCCAATTACAATACCCGTTCCATGATCTATTGTAAAAGCTTCGCCAATGATAGCCCCAGGATGGATATCTATGCCCGTTTTGCTATGAGCATACTCAGAAAGTAAGCGGGGCAAAGTTTGTATTTCTTGAATATGTAACTGATGCGCTATACGATAAACTGCTGTGGCATAAAAACCAGGATAAGCTATTAATACTTCTTCTATAGACTTTGCTGCAGGGTCAAATGCCAATGTAGCTTCTGCATCCTTCAAAAGTTGTTTGTAGATAATTGGAAGCGAGTCAAAGAAGATTTTAGTATTTGTTTCCACCTTCTCTTCATTCTTTATTAGCTCGAAGATGAGTGCCGAAAAAGTATTTCTAAGGTTTGCATAATGATTAGACAATGCAGTTTCTGTCTGAAATTTCTCTTGATAAGAAGCAAAGAGGAAATTGAAGAGTCCATCCATAAAACTCTCCGCCAGTTCCTTGTCTGGAAAATTTCCGTAACATTTTTTATTACGTTGAAATAACTCTTTTATAAAATCTGCTTCGTTCATAATAATGTATTTTGCCACCCCCGTCCCCTGAAGGGGGGGGTATGCAATTTGCTGTAAGTGTCAAATACTTATAACTTAATACTTACAACGTATAACGTATAACTTCCTTATTGAATCATACAAGCTCCCACCGTTACATTGCTCGTTTCATCTATCAAGATAGCACCGCCGTTTACACGAAGGTTTTGATAACTGTCAAAAGCAATGGGTTGTGCTGTTTTAATAGTTGCACGTACGATATCATTTAATCCCACTTTTTCAGGAGCGTAGTCTTTTACCAAACTATTTACATCCAGTTTGTAATCAACAGATTTAACCACACTTCTAACTCTTGTACTATTTATCTGGAAAAGATATTTATTACCTGCGGTTAATGGTTTACTATCCATCCAGCAGATCAATACCTCTAGTTGTTGTTCTACTTGCGGTAAATCTTCATCACGTACCAACACATCGCCACGGCTAACATCTACGTCATCTTCCAAGTGAAGGATTACACTTTGTGGTGCAAAAGCTTCCTCTACCGGCTTGCCACCCAATTCTATCAAACTAATCTTACTTTTTACACCAGAAGGTAAAACTGTGATAGCATCTCCTACTTTATAAATCCCACTGATGATTTTTCCAGCATAACCACGATAGTCATGCAATTCCTCTGTTTGAGGACGAATTACATACTGAACCGGGAAACGACTATTGGTAAGGTTGATGTCATTCTCAATAGATACATTCTCCAAGAAATTCAATAAAGTGTCGCCTTTGTACCAAGGTAGGTGCTGAGATGGGTCAACAATATTGTCACCATTCAAAGCTGAGATAGGGATGTAAGTAATGTCTTTGATGCCCAATTGCTTGGCCATTGTTTCATAATCAATCAAGATTTTATTGTAAACATCTTCGGAATATTCTACCAGATCCATCTTGTTTACCGCCACTACAACATGGGGAATATTCAATAAGGAAGCAATGATAGAATGCCTTCTTGTCTGTTCGATCACACCATGTCGAGCATCAATCAGAATGATAATCAACTCAGAATTTGAGGCACCAGTAACCATGTTCCTGGTGTATTGGATATGACCTGGTGCATCTGCTATAATAAACTTTCTCTTAGGTGTAGAGAAATATTTATACGCAACATCAATCGTGATGCCTTGTTCTCTTTCTGCACGCAATCCATCCGTTAACAAAGCCAAATCTATCTCGCCATCCTCACGGTTCTTGGTTTGCTTTTCTATTGCTTCGAGGTGGTCAATCATTATACTCTTGCTATCGTACAATAACCTTCCTATCAACGTGCTTTTCCCGTCATCTACACTACCTGCTGTTATAAATCTTAGTATATCCATTTTTTGTTTTTTGTTTTTAACACATAGAAACATAGTAACATAGTACACTTAGAATCCGATTCTATGCTCCCTTTGTACCTATGTTTCTATGTGTTGAATTTTTTGTGCATAAATGCAATGTCTTTAAAAATATCCGTTCTTCTTCCTGTCTTCCATCGCTGCCTCGCTTACCTTATCATCTATCCTTGTTTCGCCTCTTTCACTTGTTTTGGTAGCAATTATTTCATTGATAATGTCATCAATTCCAGATGCATCACTTTCTACTGCGGCAGTACAAGTCATGTCGCCCACAGTTCTATACCTTACTTTCTTAATCGAAATTTTGTCAGTAGGTTCTAGTTCTATAAACTTGGACATTGCTACTAATTGTCCTTCATATTCCAAAACCTCCCTTTCGTGGGCGAAATAAATAGAAGGCAAAGCAATGTTTTCCCTGCGGATATAATTCCAGATGTCCAATTCAGTCCAGTTACTTATCGGGAACACACGTACGTTCTCCCCTTTATCAATCTTACCATTATAGATGCTCCACAATTCGGGGCGTTGTAGCTTAGGATTCCATTGTCCAAATTCATCCCTCACAGAAAAAATTCTTTCCTTAGCCCTTGCTTTTTCTTCATCGCGCCTAGCGCCACCAATACAAGCATCAAACTTAAATTCTTCTATTGTATCTAATAAGGTATAAGTCTGCAAAGCATTTCTACTAGCAAACTTACCCTTTGGTTCAGTAAGGTGTTTTGCCTTGATAGTCTCTTCTACACTGCGAACTATCAGCTTCTCCCCTATCTCAGCAGCCAGATTATCTCTGTAATCTAATGCTTCCTGAAAGTTATGTCCTGTATCTATATGTACCAATGGAAAAGGAAACTTACCGGGACGAAAAGCCTTCAATGCCAGATGTACCAACACTATCGAATCCTTACCTCCCGAAAACAACAAAGCAGGACGTTCAAACTGCCCTGCTACTTCGCGCATGATGTGTATCGATTCCGACTCTAATTGATCTAAATAATCTAACCTGTTATTACTCATTTATATTATTTCTACTTTTTCTTACTTACTACTTCTTATTTATGCCCTACGACTTATGCCTAGTACTTATTTATGCTCATGCAGCCCACACTCTTTCTTGTCTGCATCTTCCCACCACCATCTTCCAGCTCTAAAGTCTTCACCGGGTTTTATGGCACGGGTGCAAGGTAAGCATCCAATACTTACAAAACCCCTATCGTGCAATGGATTATAAGGAATATTGCTTTTTGTAATCTCTTCCTTTACTTGTTCGGTCGTATAATGCAGCAAAGGATGAAACTTAATAATGTTATTACTCTCATCCCATTCCAACATTTCAAGTCCTTGTCTGTCAGGAGAATGTTCTGCCCGTAATCCTGTTATCCAAACCTGATTGCCGCTCAACGCTCTTTTTAATGGCTCTACCTTACGAATATAACAACACCCCTTCCTGTTTTGCACGCTCTCATAAAAAGAGTTTGGTCCTTTCTCAGTAACAAACTTACCCAATGCTTCTGCTTGTGGATAGTATGGAATTATGTGGGTATTGTATCGTTCATTTGTGCTTACCCATACACTATAAGTTTCTGAAAACAACCTGCCAGTATCAAGTCTTGATACTGGC
>Ga0208741_10000700_pt1 | contig 15054 bp, 8 predicted proteins | sample CryBogCBE03Jun09_FD_184576 | JGI IMG/M metagenome (GOLD analysis project Ga0208741, IMG submission 184576) | Freshwater microbial communities from Crystal Bog, Wisconsin, USA - CBE03Jun09 (SPAdes) | ecosystem: Environmental > Aquatic > Freshwater > Lake | place: Crystal Bog, Wisconsin, USA...
CGGCAAAAACGTTGGTAACAACCTACAACGAAATCCCATTTGACATTGTAGACGAAGTGTTATTGGTGGATGATGCAAGCACTGATGAGACCGCCAAAATTGCCAAGGAGCTGAATATCAAATTGATTATTCATTCAAGCAATTTAGGGTATGGTGGCAATCAGAAGACTTGTTACAACGAAGCCATCAAGGCGGGTGGTGACATCATTATCATGCTTCACCCCGATTACCAATATACGCCCAAACTCATTGGTGCCATGGCCTATCTACTCAATTCAGACGAATTTGATATTGTACTAGGCTCTCGTATATTGGGTGGCAAATCGCGCATTGGTGGGATGCCTTTATACAAATACATCAGCAACCGTGCGCTTACGCTGATGCAGAATATACTGATGGGTGCCAAGCTATCCGAATACCACACGGGTTACAGGGCTTATACCAAACAAGTGCTGGAAACAATCCCTTGGAAAAACAACTCAGATGATTTCGTTTTCGATAATCAATTCCTTTCACAAGCCATCTATGCCGACTTCCGCATTGGCGAGATTACCTGCCCTACCCGATACTTCAAGGAGGCCTCTTCAATCAACTTTGCACGAAGTGTGAAGTACGGCTTGGGTTGCCTGAAGACTGCTATGCTTTTCAGGTTACAGAAAATTGGACTAGTGAAGACCAAATTATTCTCTTTTTAGAGGGAGACGACAAAAGTAATTGCATTACATTTTTTGAATGTTAAGATTGCACAAGCTTAATTGGATAATTATTTTTTGTGCATAACATATAGTTAATACCCAACTATCGCCAATAAAACTAACTTTACTGCCAAAGTAAGTTTTATGACTAAATTATTTTCTCTGTTATCGGCAACCATCATTGCTACTACTACCCTCGCACAATCAAATGCCCCCCTGCTTCCAACGCAAGTGCAACTTCCAAACGGATGGCACCTCACTCCTGCTGGAAAGAATATACAACTTGGGGATTTGCCCTTGAATATGGTAGTTTCTCCCTCCAAAAAATACCTTGCTATCACAAACAATGGTCAGAGTACGCAAAGTATTGAGCTGATTAGTGTAAAAGACGACAAGCTTGTAGACAGCATTACCGTTGCCAAAGCATGGGTAGGTCTTGCCTATGGGGCTGATGACAAAAATATCTATGCCTCTGGTGGGAATGACAATGTTATTCTTCATTACACCATAGAAAACAATAAACTTAAGTTGAGTGATAGTCTGGTACTAGGTGCTAAATGGCCTACTAAAATTTCCCCTGCCGGGCTAGCCATTGATGATGATAAACACCTTATTTATGTTGTGACCAAAGAGGATAATAGTTTGTATGTGGTAGATATTACAAGTAAACAAACAATTAATAGAGTTGCCTTACCCGCAGAAGCTTACACCTGTGTGCTATCGTCCAACAAAAAACAACTCTACATTTCCTGCTGGGGCTGTGGCAAAGTACTTATCTATAATACTGTCAGCAGCAAAATAGACGGCGAGATTGCAGTGGGCAGCAACCCGAATGATCTATGCCTGAACAAAAAAGGGACTATCCTATACGTTGCCAACTCCAATGACAACAGTGTGTCGGTGGTGGACTTAAAAGCAATGAAAGTTATAGAGACATTTAATGCGGCTTTGTATCCAGATGCGCCTGCCGGTTCTACCACCAATGGCGTTGCCTTGAGTGCCGACGAGCAAACCTTATATATTGCCAATGCCGACAACAATTGTCTGGCTGTATTTGATGTTTCCAATCCTGGCAATAGTAGCAGCAAGGGTTTTATACCTGTGGGCTGGTACCCAACTTCTGTGAAAGTGGTTGGCAAGAAGATATTTGTGGCCAATGGAAAGGGCTTATCCTCTATGGCAAACCCCTTTGGCCCCAATCCACTCAACAAGAAAACAAAGGTTACTTACCAACAAGGCGACCCCAATAAACCACAAGACATACAGTATATAGCTGGTCTGTTTAAGGGTACGTTGAGTATCATCAATACCCCCAGTGAAGAAGAACTAAGTGCTTATTCTCAAGCTGTTTACAAAAACACCCCTTATACAAAAGCAAAAGAAACAATCTCAGAGGGAGAACCCGACAATCCTATCCCGAGGAAAGTAGGCAAGGTTTCCCCTATCAAGCACGTATTTTATATCATCAAAGAAAATAGAACCTACGATCAGGTATTAGGAGATATAAAAGAGGGCAATGGTGATAGTAGCCTGGTATTGTTTGGTGAGAAGATAACACCTAATCTCCACGCTTTAGCCAAGCAATTTGTGCTGTTGGATAATTTTTATTGTGATGGTGAAGTAAGTGCCGACGGACATAACTGGAGTATGGGTGCCTATGCTAATGATTATCTGGAGAAAACCTGGGTATCCAGTTATGGCGGCAGAGGTGGTGACTATGATGCTGAGGGCAGGCGTGCAATTGCCAATAACAAAAAAGGCTTCTTGTGGGATTATGCCCAACAAGCAGGAGTCAGCTACCGAACGTATGGTGAGTTTGCTGATGACTATAAACCAAACATAGCGGTACTAAAAAATCATATTTGCCCCTACTTTACTTGCTGGGACATGAACACAAAGGACACAACAAGGGTTGGGCAATGGAAAAGAGACTTCGATTCTTTAGTCGCCATCAATGCCGTTCCACAACTAAATACCCTACACATTGGCAACGACCATACAGAGGGTCTCAAGCTAGGCAAACTGACTCCCTTAGCCCATGTAGCAGACAATGATCTGGCAATCGGTCTATTTCTGGATCACCTCAGCAAAAGCCCTATCTGGGGAGAAAGCGTTGTATTTATAGTAGAAGATGATGCACAAAATGGTTCGGATCATGTGGATGCACACCGTACTACTGCTTATGTGGCAGGTGGGTTTGTGAAGAGAAATTTTGTAGATCATACCATGTATTCCACTTCTTCGATGCTGCATACGATTGAGTTGATACTCGGGTTGCCTCCTATGAGCCAATATGATGCTGCGGCAACCCCGATGTGGCGTTCTTTCAACATAGAAACAGATACGACCGGATTTGATGTCAAGCCCTTGCAAACAGATATCAATGCAAGAAATGACAGACACAGTGTCTGGCAACAGAAAAGTGAAAGCTTCGACTTCAGCAAGGAGGATAAAGTACCAGATGGCATATTTACGGAAGTAATCTGGAAAGCCGTCAAGGGATTGGATACGCCACTCCCTTCTCCCAACAGGGCTGCCTTTCTAAAGCTTAATCCCAGAGACAAGGATGGTGACTAGTATAGAGTTTTGGTTTATTCCAAACTTAATTAAGTAACTGTTCAATTAGGAAGTTCAAGAGATTTTTGCACCCATAAAAAAGCACATTTAAAGTATGAAGAAAAACAACTGGATATTGTTTGGCTTTATAATCATAAAATTCATACTTCAATATGTGCTTGTGAATCCTGTTTATGATTTGCAACGGGACGAATACTTGCATCTCGATCAAGGCAATCATTTGGCTTGGGGTTATATCTCACTGCCACCCGTTACGTCTTGGCTTTCTTTTGCAATCAATCTTTTGGGTGGCTCTGTCACTTTGGTACGATTCGTCCCTGCACTGTTTGGAGCTTTGACGATACTCCTTGTCTGGAAAATAGTAGAAGGACTAAAGGGTAACTTATTCGCTTTGATATTGGGTTCATTATCTGTACTTGTATCAGCCATCCTTCGGGTAAATATCTTGTATCAACCCAACTCTCTGGATGTATTCTTTTGGTGTCTTTTTTACTTTACTTTCCTTAAATACATCAACACAAGCAACTCAAAATGGCTTTACGCAATGGCTTTAGCAATTGCCTTCGGAATATTAAGTAAATACAATATTCTCTTTTTGTCCATCGGTTTCCTCCCTGCAATCCTTCTTTCAGAACATAGAAAGGTATTCGGCAACAAACACTTTTATATCAGTATTGGCATTACCTTAATCATCATTTTACCCAATATCATATGGCAATGGCGGAACAATTTTCCTACTATCAATCAACTGCACGAGCTTCAAAGTACCCAACTAGTAAACGTAAGACGAATAGACTTTGTGAAAGATCAGTTCCTGTATTTCATCAGCTCTTTCTTTGTCATCATAGCTGCCTTTGTTAGTCTACTATTCTATTCTCCCTTTAAGAAATATCGTATATTTCTTTGGAGCTATATTTTTACCTTGTCACTGTTTATTTATTTAAAGGGTAAGAGTTATTACGCCATTGGTTTATATCCGGTATTGATTGCGTTTGGGGCTGTTTATTTAGAAGCATTACTTGCCAAAGGGTGGAGAATCTATTTGAGACAGTTAACCATTTTGCTGGTATTGGTATTATCGGCTCCCATTTTTTTGGTAGGCTTCCCCACCAAAACGCCCGCACAGATTTACGCAAACAATAAGATTTACAAGGATTTAGGACTTCTTAGATGGGAAGATGGAAAAGACCACGCTATTCCACAAGACTTTGCAGATATGCTTGGATGGCACGAATTGGCTGATAAAGTAGAGAAAGCGTACGACTCAATCCCTGATAAAGTGCACACCTTAATTCTTTGCGATAACTATGGCCAGGCAGGGGCAATCAATTATTATGCGAAAGATAAAAGCATAAAAGCAGTGTCCTTCAACGCAGATTATATCAACTGGTTTGATTTGAAGAAGCAGTACGCCAACTTAATACGCGTAAAAGAATCGGATGGCGCGCTTGATGAAATGAAAGTATCTGCTCCTTTTTTCGATACGGCTTTTATATCAGGTTCTATAACAGATTCTTTAGCGAGGGAGTATGGCACAACTGTTTTTGTCTTCATCAAGGCTAAAGTTGATATAAACAAAAGGATACAGAAGGAAATAGAAGCGCATAAACACAAGTTAGAATAGATATCCGCTGTTTGTCTAGCTATTATTAAGGGGAATTCCTTTTAAAAAGGCTTGTTGGTGCTTTCCAGCGATGTCGCTGAGAGACTTATCTACGTAGCTAGCTTACCTAGTTACGTCGCTGAAAGACCTATCTACCTCGCTGACTCTCCTAGCTACGTCGCTGAGAGACTTATCTACCTCGCTGACTCACCTTGCTACCTTACTGAGAGACCTGTCTACGTAGCTGACTCACCTAGCTACGTCGCTGAAAGACCTATCTACCTCGCTGACTCTCGTAAAGAGGTAGCTAAAACCCGATATATATGTTTTTCAGAATGATTTCTTAGTTGCGATAATTGCAGTTCATCAGTTACAATTTTATTCCATACTGAATCTGTCTTTTTAAATACAAGTTTTCATTACTCGCTTTGCTACTTTGAGATGCTTTTAGATTTAAAACTAGGAGATGTCTGTTATTTTGCCCACATTTGCATCCTGTAAGCAACGAATATTATGGCATACCTAATTAAGAATACCTGCATCGTATCTGATAATAAAAAGTTCTATGGCGATGTCCTCATTAAGGACAAAAGAATAGAACGGATTGATAGCAGCATCGGCACCAAAGGAAAAGTAACTGAGATAGATGGCACCAATCAACACTTGTTGCCGGGTTGTATTGATGATCAGGTGCATTTTCGTGAGCCAGGTCTTACCCATAAGGCAAACATCTACACCGAATCGAGGGCAGCAGTGGCAGGTGGCGTCACCAGCTTTATGGAGATGCCCAACACCAATCCTCCTGCTTTTACCCAAGAACTATTGGAAGACAAGTATGCAATTGCCGAAAGGACATCGCTTGCCAATTATTCCTTTTTTATGGGTACTGGCAACGACAACCTAGAAGAAGTATTACAGACCAATAAGAAGAAAGACCGCGTGTGTGGCGTGAAGATATTTATGGGCAGCTCTACAGGCAACCTATTGGTGGACAACCCGTTGGTACTGGGCAGGATATTTGAAGGCAGCGAACTACTAATTGCAACCCATTGTGAGGAAGAAAGTATTATTAAACACAATCTGCAACAGTTGAAGGCATCAAAAGGAGTACTACAACCGAGCGACCACCCAATTATAAGGGATGAAGAAGCCTGTTTCGAGTCGAGCTTCAAGGCCATACAACTAGCCAAGAAGTACAATAGCCGTTTACACATCCTGCATATTTCCACAGCAAGAGAGTTGCAGTTGTTTGGCAATATGCTCCCCCTAAAAGACAAGCGGATTACCAGTGAAGTCTGTGTGCATCACCTGCATTTTACCAGTGACGATTATGAAAGACTAGGCAATCAGATAAAGTGTAATCCTGCCATCAAAGCACCCAATAACAAAGCAGCATTGTGGGAAGCGCTATTGGATGACAGACTGGATGTGATTGCTACCGACCATGCGCCGCACACCTGGGAAGAGAAGAATGAACCTTATGAGAAGGCACACGCAGGACTTCCATTGGTGCAACACTCCCTGTTACTGATGTTACACTATGTGAAACAAGGTAAGATAAGCATTGAGAAAGTAGTAGAAAAGATGAGTCATAATGTAGCCACTTGCTTCGACATTAAAGACCGGGGCTTTATAAGGGAAGGCTATTATGCCGACTTGGTATTGACTAATTTGAATGATAATACAACAATAAGTAAAGACAACATACTATACAAATGCGGCTGGAGTCCCTTGGAAGGAGTTACGATGCCAGCAAGTATTACCAACACTTTCGTAAGCGGGCACCTTGCCTACGCCAACAACATCTTCAACGAAAGCGTGCAAGGAGAAAGATTGCTGTTTGATAGGGATTAAGAAGCAAGTTATGAGTTATGAGTTATAGGTTGTAAGTTTTAAGCAGTAAGGCATAAAAGGAAATAGAAAAAAAGTCTATACCTTATGGCTTATAACTTAACCCTTACTCAAACTCGCCCCTATCTTAGCCCTAACCTTATAAAACTTCAAACCAATTTCTAAGAATCTTTTTGGTATAAAATGCTTATCACTCGAAAATAGCTTCTTATTATGATTTACTTTTAAAACTAGCTTAATTCGAACTCAAGTTATTTTCACTCCTTCTTTGTGCTTCTTTGCGACCTAGTGTTTTTGTGGCAAAGAAACTATAATGCTTCAAATACACTTTTAGCAAAAGCATCGAGGCTGGGATCTCTTGCACCCATCAATAGTAGTACACAATCATCCGTTAGGTGTGGACGAAGTGTATCTACCAGATAATTTCTGTTTTCCAAAAAATAGGCATTGGGGTGGGTGATTTTAATAACCTGTATCAAATCGTTGGCACTAATGTCTTTTACGGCTGTACCTCCTGCATAGAATATCTCACTCATCCAAATCTCATCTTGCGGACGAAGGGCTTTGCTGATTGATTCTATAAAGTCATACTTCAAAAAGCGGGTTGGTCCATAGCCATGTGGCTGAAACCAAGCAATCACCTTCTTCGCTAATGGTTGCACCCCTACTATTGCTGCTGCAACCTTTGCTGGATTGTGCGCATAATCATCAATCACCCATACCTTATTTTTTTTACCCAAAACCTGGTTACGCCTGTAAATTCCTTTGTATTTGGCAATGGCTTTACTACAAATTTCCAAGCTAACACCCAACTTATTAGCTACCGTTACTGCCGCCAATACATTCTCCATATTGTGCTTCCCAATAGCATCCAACGTAAAAGGAATATGGTTGATAAAGAAACTGATGTTTAAACAATTCTGTACAAACCCAGTTGCTTTGTACTGTGCATCAGCATCGGTAGAACTGAAATTATTGTTTCTGTTTTGAGAGAAAGCAGCGGTAACCTCTTGAGAAGCATTGACTATGAACGTCTGGCAATGACTCTTAAATATATCAAACAGTTCTTCAAGTTCACTAATCTCCTTATGGTCTTTATCTATGTTCAGCAAAATGCCAATTTCGGGATGGTAGTTAACAATAGAACCATCACTTTCATCTGCTTCAATTACCAATAAATCCCCTTTACCTAATTGAGCATTCCCTATCTTTCCTTTTTCTTGCAATCGTACCAAACCCGCACCATTAATGATGCTTGGCTCCAATCCCGCAAAATCTAATATGTCAAACAACATAGCAGTCGTTGTACTCTTTCCACTAGTGCCGCCAATTGCTACTGTACGCTTTTCTTGTACAATCAAACTCAACAACTCCGCCCTCTTGATAATTGGGATAGAGAGACTTCTCGCCTTTTGTATTTCCACATTGGTTTCTTCTATGGCAGTAGAAATAACAATTACTTGTGTTTGTTCATCAATACCACTTCCATCTTGTAGAAAGCATTGTACGCCTTCTTCAACTAGCTTCTCTTGTGTTTCATTCTTTTCTGAGAGATGAAAGTAGCGGTCGCTACCAGTAATAATCTTTCCTGCTGCCGAAAGATATTGTGCAATGGCACTCATCCCAGTACCAGCAACACCAATAAAATGTAGTTTCTGTATATCCTTCAACAATGTAATTGTGTCCATAACGTCTTATAAATGATAGGCGTCAAAGATAGTAGTTGGGATAATGCAGATTAAATGATAGTTATCAGTAGGAACCCTGTTATTGCCAGTTTAAACGGGAAAATCAAATATAGGCTTCATAGCTTCCTTCAGACCTTTTATTGAAAGTTCCTCACTACAAAAATTGTCCTCAAGAGATTTTGCCATTCTTAGCATGTGGTCGCGCATTTCTGTAGCAGTCACTTCACTGTAATGTGACACTGAGTCTACAAAGATTTTATGCAAATCATCGCCACCATCAGAGAAGTAAGTTTTTTGGAATATATTGTTTATCATCAGTATCACTACTACTTCTCGTAAACTAAATTTAGTTTCATAATCTTTATTCTTTTTCGTGGCTTTAAGCGATCTTTCAAATATTTTCTTCGTTTCTTTTATCTCAGTAATACAACAAAAGTCTGCTTCCCGCACACGCTCACTGAAGTTGGAAGTGCCATAAATGATGAGATATTCAAAGAAAGCAAAAAGTGATGATATGTGGTGACTTACCAAATCGTTGGCTAAGGAAAAGTAAACCACTTTCTTTTTCTTATTAAGACCAAGCGTTTTTGCTTCTTCTTTTTGTTTTTTCTCATCAGTTTCCATTTGATAGAAAGGCTCTTTTATTAAAGGGAAAACTAAAAACACATCATCGGCAATCTCTATTATTTTTTGCATTACTTCATCGTACATCTCCCTAGATGCTATATCCTGTTCGCTTAGGTTCTCTTTACCCTCTGTATTTGGCAGAACGGCATACTTGTAATAAAATTTTATTATACTCATCATTTCGCACATAACCAAACACTCAAGATAAGTCAGCATCAAAGGATATTCCGGGTCAGTTGCTTTCATCTTTGCTTTCAGTTTTATATTGTCTTCTGCAAAAGAAAGATTGCTAGCTAGTTGAGGTACAACTATAAAAATGTTATCTACTAGTGTATATAAATGGAGTATTACACCCTGGGCAATAAAGGGCGGCAATTCGTAATAAGTAACTTCTTCGGAATCTTCCATAGACAAGTTTCGTGCAAGGTAGGTATTAATGGTTTGTCGGTAAAGCTGACTTAGCAAAGATTGAACATATTTAAAACCTAAATCACTAACTCGGTAGTTACAAAGCAATATTTCCAATATGAAAATTAATAAAACAAATATGCAAAACCTATTTAAAAGTTACTTTTACGGCATTATGGCTACCGAGCACAATGACTTGTTTCAACTTGCAGCAGATTACGTTCAATTTACCAATGAAAATATCTTTCTTACCGGTAAAGCGGGTACTGGTAAAACCACTTTTCTACGTTATATAAAAGAACATAGTGGCAAGCAATGCGCCATCGTTGCCCCCACGGGTGTTGCCGCCATCAATGCGGGTGGTACGACCATCCACTCCTTTTTTCAATTGCCTTTCACGCCCTACATTCCGGGACCCGTGAAGAGTTCCTTCAATTTGATGGATGTTCATAATCAGAATGAAAAGATGATGGATAAGCACCATCTGTTGGGGAGAATAAAACTGAACCGGGAGAAAAGGGAAACGATACGTGGGGTTGAATTATTGATTATTGATGAGATTAGTATGGTTCGTTGCGATACTCTCGATGCGATAGATACGGTGATGCGCCATTTCAGGAATCGCTACCACGAACCTTTTGGGGGAGCGCAGGTATTGCTTATCGGCGATATGCACCAGCTTCCTCCTGTAATACCCAACGAGGAATGGGAAATGCTGAAGCAGTTTTATGATAGTCCCTACTTCTTTAGCAGTAAAGTTGCGGAACAGCAGCCGCCTATTTATATTGAACTGGAAAAGATTTATCGCCAGAGCGATCCTCAGTTTATTGATGTATTGAATAAAGTCCGCAATCATCAGATGGATGAAGAAGCATTGGAAATCTTGCGCAGCCGATACAATCCGTCCTTTTCTACAAGGGATAATGAAGGATATATCACCCTCACCACGCACAATAACAAGGCTTTTACCATCAATCAGACCGGATTGCAAAACATTATTGCGGCTCCTGCAAACTATAAAGCGATGGTGGAAGGGGAATTTAGTGATAAAGCCTATCCTGCCGAACTGGACTTGCAATTGAAGGTGGGTGCACAGGTGATGTTTATTAAGAATGACAAGGAAAAAATAAGAAGGTATTTTAACGGGAAGATTGGAACGATTACTAAAATAGACGAGACGGCGGTATATGTGCAATGTGCAGATATGCCTGAACCTATTGCGGTGGTGCGAGAAAAATGGGAAAACATACGCTATACGCTCGACCAGACTACCCAAAAGATTGAAGAGGAAGTGATTGGCTCTTTTACGCAGTTTCCCTTACGTTTGGCATGGGCAATCACCATACATAAGAGTCAGGGATTGACCTTCGAGAAAGCAGTAGTTGATGCCGGAAGTGCCTTTGCGCCGGGACAAGTATATGTGGCATTGAGTAGGTGTACCTCATTGGAAGGATTGGTGTTGCAAAGCCATATTACCAGTCAGAGTTTGTTTACCGACGAAAGGATTCTGGCATTTGACCGAAGTAAAACCAATGCAATAGCCTTGCAAAGCAATCTATTGTTGGGAAAACAACTGTTTGTAGAAAAGACCATTATTCAGCTGTTTAATTTCGATAAAGCAGTTGCAGCTATTGAGGGTGTATTGACCTTATTGAAAGAACACAACAGCTCTTTTAATGAAGAGACGTTGCCTTGGGTAACTGACATTGCAAGTAGAATCAGGGGATTGCAACAGGTAGCCAATAAGTTCGAAACGCAATTACAACAATTGTTTCAGGCTTATGATGAAGAAGCGGTGAAGGAAAGGGTTATTAAAGCTGCCGGATACTTTTTGGGTCATCTGCACCACTTGTTGGAACTGATACCTCAATCGCCTGCAGTAACCGATAGCCGAAATTATGCTAAGGAATATTATGCAGATTTGAACGCTGCCTATGCTGATCTATACACCAAACAACAACTAATTGCTACGTGCAATAACGGCTTTGACATGCGCGTTTATCAACAACATAAGTCCGAATTAAAAGTGCCTGCATTGGGCGTAAATGCACATGCGGGTGCAAGGGCTTCGAGTGGAGCGTACAAGAACTCAAAGAGTCCGCATCCACAACTGGCTAAAGATCTGAGGGAGCTACGCGATAAGTTTGTTGCAGAAGAGGATGTGCCTATCTATTATGTATTAGGCTCTACCACTCTGGATGATATGGTCAAATATCTGCCTCTGACTTTGGATGAACTAAAGAAAATAAGTGGCTTTGGGGAAGTGAAGATTCGTAAGTATGGACAACAGTTTCTAGAGATTATTCAAGCATACTGTAATGAGAATGGCTTGTCCTCTCTTATGCAAGAAAAGAGTCCTGCACCAAAGCGAGAAAGAAGTACGGGCGAAGAAAGTGACAGTACACAAGCAAAATCACTCCAGTTATATAATGAAGGGCTCAGTATTGCCGAGATTGCCAAGCAAAGAAACTTTGCAGTCAGCACCATCGAAGGACATCTGGCGCAGATGGTAAAGCTCAACAAAGTAGACGTTTTTAAATTGGTAAGCAGAGAAAAGATAGATGCCATCCTTGCGGCAATAGAAACAACCCAATCGGAAAGTGCGACTGCATTGTTGGAACATCTGGGAAGTGATTATACCTATACTGAGTTGAGGTATGGGACTAATTATGCTAAGTATTTGAAGGAGAAGAAAGGGTAAGGCGTAAGTTATAAGTTGTAAGTCGTAAGTATTAAGTCGTGAAGAGAGAGGCATAAGTCGTAAGGGGAAAGGCGGGAGAAACAAAAGTCAGTCGTTTGATTGTAAGCAACTTCCGATTTACGACTACCTACTCCGGATTCCCGTCTCACAATTCCTATATTATTCCCAAAACTTATCCCCATATATAATTTTATGGTCGCTGCTTCGTTATTAAGTTAACCGTATCTATTTACTGAATGCAACAGCCCAAACTACATAAAGGCGGACGTCACTTTAGCACACCCATGCGTGCTATATTCTGCTGCTTATTACTGGCTATTGCTTCGCTGTCTTTCTCACAGGATGCTACTTCTATCAGTTATAAAGTAAAAAGCTATCGAGACAATGGTATCTATGGCCCATCAGATAGTAAAGTTGCTTATATCGTCAGGTTAAAGAATAATATCAACGACAATCAGAAAGGAAATATCAAGGTGAATATAATCAATGACCTCGGTGCCTCTGTTTACAATGAAGATATTCCTCTTTTTATCAAGCCCATCAGCACATTCGACAAGGAAGTTTCGATAGATGTAGCCAAACTCCCCACCGGCTTTTATACCATCTATTTTAACATCTCTACCAATCATTACAGCCAGAACCTCTATTACATTTTCGCCGTAGAGCCTGAGAAAATTAAGCCCACTGGTGTTCGTCCACTAGATTTTACTACCTTTTGGGATAATGCCCGGAGCGAACTAGCCAATATCAATCCTTCTTATAAGGTTACCCGCCGGGGCGATATATCTACAGTAAGTAATGATATTTACTCGGTAGAGTTTCAATCCACAGGCAATGTTGCCATACGTGGATGGTTGAGTGTCCCTAAACGACACAATAAATATCCAGTGTTGTACAAGTTGCCTGATTATGCAACAACAGCTAGCCCAGAATCAAGGAATGACATGGCTGTTTTCTCATTGGATGCAAGGGGATTTGGAAATAGTGCGGATATGGGTAAGCTTACTTTCGATTCTTACCTTACTAAAGACCTCTACAGCCGGGAGAGCTATATTTATCGTGCAGAGTATATGGACTGCATTCGTGGGGTTGATTTTATTTTTAAGAACGCAGATCTCAAATTGGATGCATCCAAGATAATTGTTACTGGAATTGGGCAAGGTGCAGGATTAGCAGCCATCGTAGCCGCTTTTGACAACAGGGTAAAGGGTGTTATGCTGGATAGACCAACCTTGATTGATATGCGTACTGTGTTTACAATCGGCGAAGTAAAACAACAAGTTCCTTGGCCTATTGGCCCAATAAAAAGCTATTGTAATGCCAATAGAATAGGCTTAGACAACTTCTTTAAAGTGTGGGATTATTTTGATCCGTTGAGCTTTGCGCCCATGATTAAATGCCCTATCCTGATTGGTATTTCCTTGAAAAGTGCAACTAGTTTACCACAATGTAACTACAATTTTTACAATCAGGTACTCAGTAGCAAAAGAGAAATATACAGTTGTGCAGATAATGAAACGGGAATTGACGAATCATTTTATATTTTTGAAAATAATTGGATAAAGGAAACATTGAAACTTCCATTCTAAAAAGAGATACACTCAAATACAATCAATGAAAAGAATAACACTCATATTAATTGTTACCATTGCCTTAGCGCAAACCGCTTCGGCAGGATTTCCTATTGGAACTGGACGTTGGATGCTGATTCCGGGCTACAATTATTACAATGCCAATGGCTATTGGAATAAAAACAGTGCCTACAATGCCTATCCTAATGGCAACTTCAGTTCACATTACTTCGGGCTTTCTGGGGGATATGGTTTGAACCGCAAGTGGGACTTTTTATTTAATGTTCCCTTTGTCATTCAAGTAGACAATAATACTACAGGCACCAAAAACACTTATATAGCTGCGGGATTGGGTGATGCCAAGGCAGGATTAAGTTATTTCTTTACCGATTTGGATGCACTCAACCACGTATCACTAACAGGGTCACTCATTATCCCACTTTATTCTAACAGAGGTACTCCGTGGCCAAACATAGGCTTCCAGTCATTGGGTGGTGAACTTAAATTAGGCTTTTCTGGAAGTGCCACAGGAGGGTTCAGGAATCCTTATTATGATATAGAATTGGGGGTAAGACAATACTTCTCTTCTGATGGCCCTTCACAGGCTTTCATCAATGTAACTGGAGGTGTGCCTTTGGATGATTATTGGAAATTGAGCGGAACACTAAACTACATTAACTCTGTGAGTAGTACAGTCAATACCTCTAGTCAGATATTTTACAATTACAACAAAAACTTCAACTACGCACGTGCAGGGTTTAATGTGGGTAGGGTAATCAATGAAAACTTCTCCTTGTGGGGTGGCTTGTATGCCGACATCTACGGAACCAGCGTAGGTAGAGGCAGTGGGCTTTCATTATCTGCCGTTATTAAGTTCTAAGTCGGTTTATACTTCACAAACAAAGCATAGTCTACAACAGGATCAATCAATGTAACCAAAGGAGAATTCTCGTTCAACTACTACGCCCTTACACCCGATAACTAACTAAACGGTGTCTTCGCAACAATAGCTTTCACCAATGTATTGCGTATATCTATATAGATGGTGCTGCCAATAGGGGCAAATGCAGTAGCCACATATCCAAGACCAACCGCTTTGTTTAGGCCGGGTATCTGTGTACCGCTTGTTACTTTCCCAATCGTATTTCCGTCGCCATCCTTTATCAGATAATCATGGCGGGGAATGCCTCTGTCTATCATCTCAAACCCTACCAGCTTACGTTTTACGCCCTGAATCTTTTGTACTTCTATTAATAATTTTGAATTGAACTCCTTGTTGAACTTAGTAATCCAGCCTAGTCCACCTTCTAGTGGTGAAGTGGTATCGTCTATA
>Ga0208741_10000701_pt1 | contig 15043 bp, 34 predicted proteins | sample CryBogCBE03Jun09_FD_184576 | JGI IMG/M metagenome (GOLD analysis project Ga0208741, IMG submission 184576) | Freshwater microbial communities from Crystal Bog, Wisconsin, USA - CBE03Jun09 (SPAdes) | ecosystem: Environmental > Aquatic > Freshwater > Lake | place: Crystal Bog, Wisconsin, USA...
ACTCATTACCCGTTAAATGATTTGTTTAAGCCTCAATATAAACATAAAGATATTAATTTTTGGCGAAAACTACAAGTGCTACACGATACCCCACAATACTTTAAACTAAATAATGAAGCTAACAAATGGTATAAATTATCAGATGCTGGCGAAAAATATGTTCAAGAACTTAAAGATGAATTTTCAAATGAATAAATAATTTTGGTACTTAAATAAAATACCCTTATATTTGCAACATGAAAATAAGCATTTCAGAAAAGCAACTATCAATCGAACAAATCATTGATGAAACCGTTGAATACTATAAGTCTAACCCTCGTGGTAAATACGGTCACTCGTGCGTTTATAAAAATTCAGATGGTGCTATGTGCGCTCTAGGTAGATGCTTAAAACCCGAAACCTTTAACGATGGCAAAATTAACAAATACAATGAAGGTTACGGGGCTGAAAACTTAGACGGTGCTTTGGGGTTAAGTAATATACTACAACCGCAATACGTTGGACACCCTTTAAATTTTTGGGAATATCTTCAATCACTACATGATGAAGATATGAACTGGACTAAAACCGAAAACGGTAACGAACTTACCGCCTATGGTAGATTAGCCGTTGATAACATGAAAGAACGAAATAAAAACGTATGGAACAAAGTAATAGCTTAGATGAAGTAATACCTCTAACTAAGGTACAAATCATTGATGAAACAATTGAATACTACAAAAATAATAATCGTGGTATTGTAAATAAAACCCTTTACATTTGCGCTTATAAAAATGATAAAGGCGATATGTGCGCCGTTGGTAGATGCTTTACACCTGATACCCTTAAATTAATTGAAGAAAGAGATTTAATCGGTTGTACCACATTTGGGCTTAATAGTCACATTAACTTTGATAAAGCCCTAAAACCACAATATCAAGGACACTCAATCGAATTTTGGCGTGACTTACAACGTTTACACGATACAATGGAATACTGGGAAAAAACAACTACTGGAAATATCCTTACCAACAAAGGAATGGAAAAAGCTAAACAACTTAAAGAATTATATAAATAATCTTTGGTAGTCTCATAATTTAACCCTATATTTGCAACATGATAGTTAAACTTATTACTCGTGCTGGTGGAAATAATACTTACTTCAATGCAGCTAATATAATTACAATCTCTAAGATTGAATTACGCAACGGTGAATGGCGTTTCAATATCCTTCTATTCGCCGAAAATAACCTAAGCCAAACAATTGAAGTCGCTTATACTAATCTCGATGATACAAATAAAGTACTAAATGACTTCATTGATTTTCTTGGTAATCCAAAAACCCCAATTTTTTATATACCTAAGTTTAAATAATCTATTATGGCAACTGGCAACTTACTGAAATTGAAGAAAGCGTAATAACCGCTGGACTACAATTACTCTTTGAACAAGCAGAAAATAAACTGCTTCATAAAGATAAACTGGGTACTATCGAAAAACGTATCTACGAAGAACAACACAAACAAGCATTCGACCTCTTAGTTAAATTTGAAGCAATATAATTATGGATAGCTTACTTACCCGTTTCCCTCACGCTGTACTTATGCCAACAGTACAATCTAAATTGCACCTCTCTGAAAGTGGTATGCTCTTTAACTCTACTAAAATGGCTAGGGCAACCAAAATATCTACACCACAAAACCTCTTTATACTAACTGATGAACCCTATGCAAAAGGTGACTACGTTTTTCATAAAGGTAGTACTGGTGACATCTATTTCACTAACAATGGTAAACCTCACGACTTTATCCATAGAGTAAAATCTATTAACGGTGATATGGCTCTTAGTAACAAACTTGGCTGGTCAATTAGTAACGCTAAACAATATAAAGTAATAGGTACTACCAATCCATTCCCTAATATACCTAAACTAATAGATAAATTCATACTGGAATTTATTTTAGCCTATAATTCTTTTGGTAGATTAAAAAAATAACCCTATCTTTGTACCATAAATAAAATTACTGGCGTACAATCTAATACTTAAATTTGAACAATAAATGAAAAAATTTATTATTAAAAATAAAGACTTTATTATTCCAATATTGCAACTTATAATCGCAATCATTATAGTAATAATTTTTAGACGGGATTATTTCAATAAAATTCAGTATTTATTTCGTGAATTAAAAAATTGCTATGGTAGATAAAAATACAATCTTCAATCACATGATGGCTCTAACTAAAGATATTGAAAAGATTAAAGATGAAATCAATCAATACAAAAAACAAGCTATCGAACTCATTAAAATTGAAAAAGACCCAAAAGAAATTCAAGAACTCATAGACCTTTTCTTTGATGATGATGAAAATATGGCTATCGCTTTACAACAACAATACCTAAAATAATTTTTGGTACTCTCATAAAATACCCTTATATTTGCAACATGAAAATAAAAATTCGTAATAAGCATTTCAGAAAAGCAACTTCTTACAGTAGTTCTTTTAATTGTCCTCTAGCTATGGCTATAAAGGGTAAAAAGAAATTCAAACATCTTGAAGTTTCAGTCGGTGCAGCTACAGTTAGTATTAATGGTAAAAACTACAATATTAGTAATAACTGGCGTAACGTTGAAGAAAGTAAAGTTGATGAAAAAATCCAACTGGCTAAGAATGGTTATAAGCTAAAAAAAGTATCGGTTAAATTAAAACCTTGGTAATAATTTTTGGTACTTAGATAAAATACCCTTATATTTGCATAGTAAATAAAAAATAACGTTATGGACATAAAGTTGAAGAAATTGAAAATTAGTGAACATCTAAGTGAAGAAACGACTGCTTTTACGGCTGACATTTTTATAAATGGTTATAAAGCTGGATATGCGAAGAACGATGGAAATGGCGGCTGTACCTTCTATCACCCTTATGATGAAAAAGGTAAACAACTCATGCAAGATGCTGAAATTTACTGTAAAACACTACCCGATAAAACAGTAGAAATGGGCAAAGGGCGTAGCTTCACTTATAACGTTACCCTCGAAACTATTATTGATGATTTTGTGGACGAAGCAGCTAATGAAAAAGCTACTAAAGCATTCATCACTAAGCGTAATAAAGCTATGCTGAAATCTATCGTTTATACCACTAAGGATAAACTAAATGATGCCTATTCTTTAACTAACTGGAAGAACTTTGATATTGCTACTATGCTGGCTATACCTCTAGGTAAAGAAACAATTAGGAAGAAATTAATCGAACTAAATGCTAACGGCTATATTATTTTAAATACTAATATCCCTACAGAAATCATGCCAAACTAATACATATCGGTATTCTTTTTGTACCTTATGAAGCACGTTTTGATTTTTTAGGCATTTTTGAGAATTTGTGGTAAAAAGTGGTAAATTGTGGGAAAAAGTGTTGAGAATGGGTATGAATTATGGGAAATGACAATTTGACTGGGTAATTGATAGAATGACAGTACTACTAAAAACAATACTGAAAATAGCATTTATCCAAAAACTTGTTATGTGATATTCAGTTTTAATTTTTTTCTTATCTAAAATAGTCCTATATTTGCATATACACAAAAGTGTACATGGGTTTAGGTGAACGTAAAAATAGTCTTAATTATGGAAGGAATTATTATTGGTTATATTGTACCGCACATATTATATGAGGACGGTATTCATCCTGTAGATGCTGGGGAATTGTACCTAAGCGTGGATAGTAATGGGTATGCCGCAAAGAGTGAAATCGAGTTAAAAAAGAAATACCCTAAAGTAACTGATAGAGAACCTTATCATAGTTTCTTACCAAAAGAGATTGTTGAACGCTGGAGGCCAAAGTGTAGGGTTAAGGTAGATAATAGTATAGCTACACCATAATAAACTATTTTCACAATTTACCCTAGGGAAAAATTGCATAAACAGATTAAAATAGTTTAGGCATGAGTATATCGGCCCCTTATACACAAAAGTGTACATGGGTATGCCTTGGGCTGCAAACATAGAGGTTTGCGCTGGAATAAAAAAATATTTGTTTGTTATGAAAAATAGTTTTATATTTGCATCCTAAACAAAAAGTAATCACAATGGCAACTAAGAAAGTAGTTACAAAGACAAGTGTAAAGAGGGTAGGTTATTTGAATGGGGAGTTTATAGAGAATACCCCTGCTGGGCTGGCTGAAATAGAGACCATAAAGAAGTTATTCAAGGGTACAAAGTATAAGGTACGGGTACGCAATCGCAATCCTGATAGAAAGGGAGCGGTAGAAGCTGCTGGATTAACGTATGGTTCTTGGACACAACAAGAGATACCAAAAAAGTTTGCGACAAGATTTGCCATATATGTAATAGATAAGACTACTGGTACTCATTTAGTCCGTGAAGACTTAAAGAGTAAGGAGCGTGAGGATTACTACAGGCTTCAAAGAGAAGTCGTAGAGTTGCGGACAAAAGTAAGGGATTTAGAGCGTCAAAAATCACTGGTGAAGGAAATTATTTTGGGTGCGGCAAATGAAGTGGTTAAATTTATGGATTAATAAAAAAATATTTGGTGGGTAACAAAAATACTCTTATATTTGCATTCTAAATTAAATGTGATGGAAATAAGAAAGGATGTACAATTGTTAACTACTGATAACCATAAGACGGTTAAAGGCGAAGTGATGGGAGTTAAGACATTAGTGTTATACCTTAGTCCACATAAGGATAATAGTAAGGGTAAAAATTTGTGTCCGAAAGCGAGTGAAGGTTGTAGTAAGGCTTGTTTGTTTAATAGTGGCATGAGTGGTATGTATGCGAATGTGGCGAATGGTCGCCGTAACAAGACTGAATTATTTCTTAGTGATAGGGAATGGTTTATGGAGAAGTTAATATTTGAGATTAAGACAGCTATTAAGAAGTATGGTAGTGACTGGGATATAGCTATTAGATTGAATGGTACTAGTGATATAGTTTGGGAGCATATTTATTACGCTGGTAAGAATATTTTCGAGATGTTTCCTACTGTTCAATTTTATGACTATACAAAGATAGGTAGTAGGTTTAATAAGCCATTACCAAAAAATTACTATCTTACGTTTAGTAGAAGTGAAAGTAACGAAAGTGAAGCGATGGATTTATTGCTTAGGGGTTTCAATATTGCATGGGTGTTTAATAAAGTACCTACTTCATACATGGGTTATAAGGTTATCAATGGTGACGAAAGTGATGTTAGATTTCTTGATAAGAAGGGTGTAATAGTTGGATTGAAGTATAAGAATGTTACTGGCAAGAATGGAGCGGAATTAAATAAGTTTGCCCGTACTAGTGGTTTTGTTACTGTTATTTAAAAATAAATTTGGGGGTATAGAAATATACCCCTATATTTGCATTATCAAATTAAAGGTTATGAACAGTTATACTTGGTTTACTGATTTGGAACAAAACGAGCAGAAAGATTTATGCTTGAAGTATAGTATTGATTGTCACAATGTAAGTCTTAACGATATGGATAAGATGTATGCTGGTGAGATTAATACGTTTATTCAACTATATTTTAGTGTGAATATACAGCCATATAAACCTAAAACAATTAGGGTTAAGACAATTTCAGTTTATCGTATTGAGCATAATACGCCACAATTATTCTTACGGTTTAATCTACCTATTAAGGAGAATGACCTTGAAGGGATTAAGAAGTGTCTTATCAATAACAATATAGACCCAAAAAATTATGTGTTAGATAAGTTGCCATAAATTTGGTTGGTAACTAAAATACCCTTATATTTGCATCATCAATTAAAAATAAAGTTATGACATACATTGTTACAGATATAGAGTATGATACGGACGGTGAAGATATTGATTTACCTGAATCATTAGAGATTGAAGTACCTGACGATAACGATGAGGAACTTGTTGATTATCTTGGGGATGAGATTAGTAATATTACTGGTTTTTGTCACTTTGGTTTTGACTTTGAGAAAAAATAAATTTGGTTGGTAATAAAAATAGTCTTATCTTTGCGCTATCAAATTAAGAGTTATGCAGTTATATCGTATTCAATTAAGTGAGAATGCTCCATTACGGGAAAGTGAACCACAAAATGTTAAGGATGGCTATTTAGCTTTCGAGGGTCAATATGTACTATTACCGTATAAGAAGGCTTTAAATAAAGCAATTAAATTTCATGGTGCTTTGGTGAAGTATGGTAAGGCTATTAGTACAAGTGAACTGAAAGTTTTACAGATACCTAGAGGGGATATTAGTAAAGAACTATTAAGGCAACTGGATGGTCGTGAGACGTTTAGTGATAGTGATGGTAGTTTATCTGAACTATTATACTATGGTAGTATTTTTGAAACTATTGGGGGTGAACTGATTGAGGCGGCTAAGATTAATAGTACATTTATAGACGATACATTGGATATTGAATTAAATGTATTGATTAGTCTATGTAGTGACTATGAGTATGTAATGTTAATAAATTAAATTTGGTGGTTTAGAAAAATACTCATATATTTGCACCTTTAACCCAACGGTTATGATAACTACATAAAGGTTTAAGATTAGTATAATGGTTTAGATTAACTATATCACTTTCAGTTAAGGCGGTTGTAACTGGTATAATGTGGTCAATATCCCATGTTTTGTTTGGAGCAAAGATGCCATCTTTAGGGTTACCATAGTTATCCCATGTCATCCACGGCTCAAACTGGGATTCAAGATGTTCTTTGAATTGTTCAAATGTACAACCCAATATAGCTTCGCTTTTGGTTGATTTTTTATGACCTTTAGCTTGGATAGTTGAACGTATAAGCTGACGGATATTTGTTTTCAATTTAAACAATGGGTCGGTTTGTTTACGCTCTTGAAATCTAGCATTATGTTTATCTTTGTTAGCTTCATTGTATGCTTTACGTTTGTCCTTATTAGCTTGGTGGTATGCTTTACGATATTCCTTTAGTTTATCTGAATTATTAAGTGTGTATTTTTTTTCATATTCAGCACGTTCCTTTAGTTTTTCTGAATCATTCTTAATTTTTTCTTCATAATAAGTTTTTTGATATTCTTTTAGTTTATCTGAATTGTTCTTAGCATATTCTTTATCATACTGCAATTTCTTTTGACTTGTTTTCATATATAATAAATATGTAGAAATAATAAAAAAGTTATGTAAACAATAAAAAGTTGTATCTTTGCATTATAAATTTTCGTAAACAATAAATAGTAATAAACATGAAAAAGTGGATTTTTAGTAGTTTAAGCATGATTTGCTTATTAGTTGCCCTGATGGGAACAAGTTGTAACTTTACGCCTAGTGCTGATACGGTCACGGCAGTTAAACAGGAACAAAGTTTGCAGAATGCTGTTGAACAGATTGGTATCCCTGCAACCCCTAATCACACAGAATTGAAGCAATTGAAAGACATCTATGAGCTTCGAGACAATCCTAAACTTATCCATTATGCCTATGTTCAATCGGCTATGAGTGGAAAGTTTATCTACTTAGGTAAGTGTATAGGTTATGGTATTCCATACGCCACACAGTTTAGTAGCCCACAAAAAGATATATTTCAAACTACAGCTTCGTCCATTCATTTTCAAATGCCACAGGCAGAACCTAATGGATTATTTATGCCTAGTGATGCACGGGGAACGTGGGTGATGTTACTTGACCCTAATGATAGTACAGCAGCAGCACAGCCAGTTTATATCGAGGGTGATGTGGCGGTTTCACCTTTCAAGCTACCTAATAGCGTAATGCAATAACCCTGCCAGTAATTAATTTTTAATCAATAAAATAGCATAAAGATGAATTTAAGTGACAATCAAAAAGTTGGTTTAGGCGTGTTAGCTGGTATTGCAGCCCTTATAGCCTTAACGTTTATTTTCGGATGGTTTGGTGTAGGTTACACAGCCACAGTAGGTAAAGCACAGCAAAATGCGGAGACCGATGTATATTACTCTAGTCAAGCCTATCTTGATGGCGTTGCACATGACCTTGGGGATTTAAGGTTACAGTACAACAAGTCCAAAGATACTGACGAAAAGAATGCGATAAAGAGTACCGTTGCCCACAGATATGCCAACTTTGATAAGACAAAGTTAAGGGATGCTGACCTGCAAGACTTCTTGGTACAGATGCGACAATAAAACAACAAATAAGCACAGATTAAAGAATGGATTAATTTATATTAATCCATTTTTTTTATTTGGTAGATACAAAAAATAGTCTTATATTTGCATCATTAAATTAAATGTTATGAGTAAGAGTATATTTGAAGACAAGTTATTTATTACGATGCCACACGGTAAGAAAAATGAAAAGTATTTTGGTAGTGCTATTAATTTAGGTGAACTAAACGGCGATACGCTTATCTACAATACAAAGACTGGCATTACCGAAACTAAGGTAAGTGATTTGGAGCGTTGTTTTCAGTTAAAGAAGGTTACTGAATTTGATTATGCTGATAGTCTTTATTACTGGCGTAAGAAGTGGCGTAATTATAAAGATGTGGTATTTGACGAAAGCATTACCAATGGTGAAGAGTATAAGCAAAGTGCTTGGCATTTTTCATTGTTGATTGATGCTAGTGGTGACGTTATAAAAGTTAAACCTCTAATTGATTAAAAATAAATTTGGTTGGTAATAAAAATAGTCTTATATTTGCATTATCAATTAACAATCTAAATTAAGTGTTATGAATTTTTTAATCAATGGTTACTGGAAAAACGATAAAAGTAGTTTTGAGGGCTATATCGTTAGGGAGTTTGACGATGCCCTTGGTGACGAACCAAACGAAGACGGGTTAACCGATGATGACATTTTCTATTATGGTTTATCTGAACTAGAAATTAAGGAATCAATCGAGAACGCTGGTGTTGACGAAGATGCACTAGAGTTTGTTATTACATCATACGAAATTTATAAACCATAATAGTTTATCTATGTTTAAAAAGGGTGATAGCGTAATTTGTAGTGATTATGGTATAGGATATGTAATAGCTGTTGATAAAACTGGTGCTTATCCTATCCATGTAGAATTTCAAAGCGATAATAGTGAAGTAACTTATACTAGTGATGGACGTTCCGTTGAAGGTGGGGATATAACCTTAACAAAAGAAAATCATAATTGGAAACCTTAATAGTTTATCTAAAATGACAAAGGCAGAAGCATACGCTCTAATGGAGCAAGGTAAAAAAGTTAGGCATCAAAACTATTCATCCGATGAATGGGTAATGCTTAATAAGAACCGTCAAATACAAACTGAAGATGGCTATACTCATGGTGGTAGGCTTAGTGAGTTTTGGGCGACAATCCAAAAATGGGAAGATGGCTGGGAGGAAGTAAAATAAATTTGGTTGGTAATAAAAATAGTCTTATATTTGCATTCTAAATTATTTGTTATGACAGTAAAAGATATGTTTGGTCAATGTACCGAAGCTGGTTGCCGAAAGATGTTGAGTGAGGTTTTCAATTTGGATAATGATATTACAATAGGTGAATTAAAACAATATCTAAGTGCTAGGGCTATTGAAGCTAACGTTAAAGAATCGGCTGAAAAGAAAGAGATACTTGAAAATACGTTAAATAAAATATACCGTATTGAGTTTAGTCCTGACCATATTGTTTTAATCAAAATAGATGAAGTTGAAATTTCAACTAAGAATGGTTGGATTGAGCCATTAATTTTTGGTGAGGAGATAGTACAATACAAAGGTCAACTTAGCTATAAAGAGTTAAAGGGTAACTTTGATAACTATGTTCCTAATAACCAATGTAGTGAGATTACGCTTGAAGATTTCAACAATCGAAAAGAAATTTTATTGAAACTGAAATTATAATTGGTTGGTAATAAAAATACTCTTATCTTTGCATCATTAAATTAAACGTTATGAAAAGTAGTAAAGAGATTAAGTTAATGATAATTGAAAATTACATTGACTGGTTAATAACTGATGAAGTTGAACGTAAAGAGAAAAAAGCTGATGCGGCTATATACGTTGAAGAAGACCATGTTGATGAAATACATACTGGTTTACTTGAACCAATAGTAGATGTGTTAACAAGTCTTGCTAAAGATGCGCAAATGGCAATTAGCGGTGAATGGGATGTTACAACTAATGAAGGTAGAGAAAGTTTCAATGACCAAATTGAACTTATTGATACTCTTGGTTTAATTAATCCATACGGTTTAGATATGGAAATGGGTCAAATTGAATTTGATGGTGGTTTCTATCCTGTAAAAAATTATCGAGGGTTAATGTTTGCAAGCGAGGCACTTGGTAGCAAATTATTCAATCCTGATGTGGATAAGAATAGTGAGTTTGAGACCGAAATTGATAGTGTCTATGTAAGCGAAGAGGCTGAAAATGTTGCCAATAGCATAGCTTACTTCTTTGATGAAGAGACCTTCAATGAGAATACAGCAGAAGAGTTATTCACAATTTTTGATAATCATAGTTAAAACAATCTAAAATGGCTAGAGTTTATTTTGATGTACATTGTAATTTTCGTGATGGCAGTGATGGGTATTCAATTCCTGTACCTATTGATACAGATGAAGCATTAACAAAGGATGAAGTTATATCCTATGCGAAACAACACAACTTGTTTAAGCAAGAGGGTGACGAAGCTTACGTGGATAATGTAACTGAAATTGATTTGGAAGATTTTATGGATTTAGTTGGTTGTTAACTAAAATACCCTTATCTTTGCATCAAATAATTTAAACGTTATGAGTACTGTAAAAAATTTTCGTGAGCAGATTATCGCTATTAAGGTAAAAATTATTGATACCATAGTAGATAAGGTAAAGGAATCTGGTGCTAATGAAATTGAGTTAACCCGTAGTATTGTCGTTAAGACATACGATGACATTCTTAGCGATACCATTGAGCGTATCAATGCTGAAAAGAAGGTTGCTGTAATAAACTATCCAAACGATGAGACAACTAAAGAGGTTGCCTTGGATACGTTCGATACTGATACGCTATTAGCGATACTAAATGAGATTAACGAGAATCGTTATGATTTTTGGGATGAAATTTCTGAATAATAAATTTGGTGGGTAACAAAAATACCCTTATCTTTGCACTATCAATTAACAATCTAAATTTAAAGGTTATGAGTACTCCAATCGTTATTCGCAAGCACAAGCAATTTGCATTATTCAAGTATATTAGTGAACCTAACCCAAACATTGTATTAGGTACTTTAGTAACTTATCCCAAAGATGAAAATCGTATTGGGGTTGTTATTCAAACACATGATGACGGCGATTTTCGTACCGATATGAACGGCAATACTTCAATGAGTGAAATTAGATTTTCAACCGTTGACGATGTGAGAAAGTACCGTCCTGACTTGTTAGAGTTTTTACCTAAACAAGCCTTAGTAGATGCTACCATTGAAGATATTAAAAAAGATATATCAATGGGCGATGAAACTGCTATTGATGAGTTGTTAAAATACATTCCTAACAAGAACCTAATAGGTTATCTAAGATTATAAGTTATGTGGATAGTATGCCAACATTGTGGGTCGCAAAACATACGGGCTATTGATAATGAGCCTTTGCATCACCCGACTAAAGAAGAAGTAGAAGCTGGTACAGCGAGGGTTGATAATGAAATCTACATTAAGATACATTGTGACCATTGTGAGAAAGACAGTACCATTACTGGTGAAATAATTTTTACTAAAGTTTAGGTTATGGACGTAGTTACATTTAAGACAGCAGAAGAGGCGCAAAAGTGGGCGTTTGATAACACTAGATGGGATGTTAACAAGTTCTATAGTGAATTAGTTGCTAATGGGTTTACACGGCGTGGTAATAAGATTTTCATTATTGACAAAGATAACGTATTGAATTTACAATAATTTTCGTATATTTGCATTATGGATTTTGTAATACTTAAACAAGGTAGCCCGACATGGGAGCGTATTTGGGATGAAATAGCTAAGAACCCTATTAACAACGGGATAGATAATCCTTCAATAGCTATGAATGAGGGTGAAGCGTGGCAGTATATGGGAACCATATTGCACGGTACTAAATACCTAAGCGATTTTAGGCATAGGTGTCATCCTTATAATAGTTTACCTAAGTATATAACTATTGAGCATCCTGATGGAATACCTGATGAGGATATAGTAGCTAAGACACCTATCAAGTAAGCTATATACACAAAAGTGTACATGAAGTTTGGTAGTCTCGAAAAATAACCTTATCTTTGCGTAAACAAACATTTAATTATGAATAACTGTATTTGCGGTACAAATAAAGATAACTTTAAGGTTTTACATAATGACTTGATATATATTTGTCCTACTTGTGGTCGACATCATAACACTAATGATGACAGAATATTCCCACCAACTGAACACAGCAGAACGTATGTTGGATTGTCGCCAATAGTAAAATGTTTCTTCAATAAGTTACAGCTACAAGATGCACCTTATGAAATAGAAAGAGATGCACCATTCATAGAGTTGAATGTTGACATAGCAGAAAGTGTATGTGAGGAATTGCTGGAGAAAGGAATTGTTGATTCCTATTCCATTCCTGACATATCGAACATACCAATAATATTTACTTAACTATTTACGCATACTTTTAATTTAGATAATAAAGCCCGTGGTTTCTACCTCTTGGGCTTTTTTCATGTTTAAAAGTGGCAAATATAGGGTTATTTTTGTTTGTTACTTATAAACTACACGATTATTTTTTAAGTCTCATATCTTTGCGGTCTAAAATTATAAGACATGAAAAGAAAGTTAATTAAAGCATTGTATTACTTAAAGGAAGGTGAGGCTATTAGTTTAGATAACGATATATTCCTGACTGGGTTACTGGACGGCTCGGATAAGATTTATGGTTTTGGTAGATTAAGTAATCTATTAGTGGTTTTAAATGGTAGTAGTAATTATTCAATAGATTATCTAACTGGAGATGACTTAAATTATATCTTCAAACATTCCTTAATATACGATAATATAGTAGGCAGAATATATGATATAAAAAAAATTGAAGAAATATAAGATTATTTTTGGTGGTATCAAAAATAGTCCTATATTTGCATCATTAATTAACAATCTAAAATTAAATGTTATGAGTAAAGTTAAAAAAAGTGTTAAAAATGATTTAGTAGTTATTGAAAACAAAACTGAATTAGTAGAAATAATCCCACAAACAATGGATTATTTAAAATATGAGATTGATGAGTGTTATAATCGAAACGTAATGCCATCACACATAAAAAAAATTGAAGAAAGTCTTATTGAATTTGGTAGTGCTGCGTTAACTATTAAAGTAATTGAAACTAGGGCTACTGGACGTTTAATGAGGGTAAAAGCTGACGGGCAACATAGTTGTATGGCAGCACACCGATTAGGCTTACCGTTAAACGTAATAGTGATTCGTTTAAAAGAAGATACTAAGTTTAATGTGACAAAATTTGTTGCTAAACTTAATACTACTTCAAAAAGTTGGTCGCCCAAAACACATATTGAAAAATTTGCAAATTGTGATTCCGCTAATTACAATTTCTTTTTAAGTAAATTAAAAGAAACTGGGTTAACCGTTACGGATTTATGTAACATTTATTTGGACGGTACTGCTGCTACTTTAAAAAAGCTTAAAGAAGGTAGTATAAGCATTATTAACGTTGAAAGGTCTGAAAAGTTACTGGCTTGCGTTATGGAACTAAAACAGATTTTACCCAACAAATCATTTTCAAGAAGGTCGCTGTTTAAAATATTCAATAAATGTGATTCAAACGATTATCAAAAATTTGTTGATGCTGTAAAATCCGCCACTAAAGCACCTAATTTTACATTTACCGAAAATGAAACTGGTCTTTATTCGCAACTAGAAGACATTTATATATCAACTTTTGCTAAGTAATAGTTTAGATAAATTAAGAAAGGGAATAGAAATATTCCCTTTTTTTTTATAAATAAATTTGTTTGGTAATAAAAATACCCTTATCTTTGTAACCTAAATTAAAAGTTATGACAGAATACAAATTAAGTAATGGTAACACTTTACAAGTTATCAATGATGACAGTCCCGAAAGTCCCCGTACTTGGAGTAACCTAACTAAAATGGTTTGTTTCCATAGGCGTTATACACTTGGGGATAAACACGAATATCGTCAAAGTGACCATAATAGTTGGGATGAACTAAAAGCGGCAATCCTTAAAAATGAAGATGTTGCCGTTATTGAACCTATCTATATGTATGACCATAGTGGTATTACAATTGCCATTAAGCCATTTAGTTGCGCTTGGGATAGTGGACAAATAGGGTTTGCTTACATTACCAAAGAAGCTGCAAGGGAGGGTTTTATGGTTAAACGTATTTCAGCTAAACTAAAGGAAAGGCTATTAGTTAATCTAAACGGTGAAGTTGAAACGTATGACCAATACCTAAGAGGTGACATTTACGGTTTTAAAGAAGTAGATAGCGAAGGTTTAGAAGTGGATAGCTGTTGGGGCTTTTACGGTTATGACCCTAAGACTAATGGAATGAGTGACCATATAAGTGCAGACATATTAGATGAAATAAAGTAAAAATAAATTTGGCTATGTGCAAACATAGCCTTATTTTTGTACTCTAAATTAAATATTATGTTATACGCAAATGAAACAGCAATAGAGAAACCTAGCGCAAAATTATTAGCTAAGGTTAGAAAGTTTATGAATAATGGAACAGGCGGCATTGAGATGCTTAATGTTACAAATACTCAAACTTGTTATGAGTTTACTCCCTTTAAAGATGACAACGGTATAGAAGACTTTTCGGGCGGTTGGTGTGTTGCTCCGAGTGGTTATTTCACTCATTACATTGAACGTGGGGGTAATGTTAAGAAATATAAATCTAATTAGTTGTAAAAATAAATTTGTTTAGTAAGTAAAATAGTCTTATCTTTGTACTCTAAATAAAACGTTATGCTAATTACAATTGTTCCTGAGAAGTTTACTAAGGGTAAAGAATATACATTTAAGCAAATAGAAATGTTTGCAAAGGAATCAAACTATGAGTTAAAAGAACTGGGCGGCTCTACTGTT
>Ga0208741_10000702_pt1 | contig 15031 bp, 30 predicted proteins | sample CryBogCBE03Jun09_FD_184576 | JGI IMG/M metagenome (GOLD analysis project Ga0208741, IMG submission 184576) | Freshwater microbial communities from Crystal Bog, Wisconsin, USA - CBE03Jun09 (SPAdes) | ecosystem: Environmental > Aquatic > Freshwater > Lake | place: Crystal Bog, Wisconsin, USA...
CCTCAAACCTTGTAACAGTAACTTTTGGTTCTAACCACGGTCTATCTCAGGTCGGCTCACTTATCTCTATTCAGGGTGTCGGTACTTCTTATGACGGACTATTCCCTGTGAACTCTTTTCCTGGACTCAACACGGCAACTTATGTCGTAACTGCTTCCAATATCGGTTCAGCCTCAGTAACCCCTAATGGTTCAGCAATCATTAACTCAGGTGTAACTGTCGGTGGAACAATCTCAAATGTGGCAGTAGTGAACTACACAGCGATCGTCACAACAGGCTCAGCTCACGGTCTTGCTATTGGAGATATTGTGCGTGTGAATGTGGGTCAGGCTGCAACAGATGGAACTTATGTAGTTACCTCAATTCCATCAACGACACTCTTTACTTACACCTCAGCCACTCAGACTCTTGCCTCAACTGCAATCACTCAGGGCGCGTTCGGTAAGTATCCTGCTAACTACACACTTGCTGCTTCTACTAACGGAATTGTGACTAACGCAGTATTTTCTAATCCAACCGCTTCTACTGCTCAGGTCAATCTCACTATTAACGGAACTGCGGTAGCAAAGCAATTATCTATTGCCGCTAACGGTTCTACTTTCCTTGATATCAAGCAGTATTTTGCTACAACACAATCTATTGTTGTTGGTGCCTCAATCCCTCAAATAGATGCCCAAGTATCGGGCATTACTATTGTCTAAGGAGTAGTTAAATGGGTCAAACAGTTATTTCAGCACCAGTCGTTCAAACGGGTCAGTATTATCCTTATGACCCTGTAAAAAATCCGCTTGGACAAAAAACTTGGACTCAGTATTTTGCCACTTCATATTCCAATAATGCTTCTTACTATGGTTACAATTTTTCTACTCAATTAACAGGTCGCATTCAATATCTTGGTGGATATTATGTATTTACAGATTATTATGCTATTTATTACTCAGCAGACGGAAAAGTTTGGAATACTCAATTAGTACCAATGGGTACAGGAAATCAAATATACGGTCTTGCTTACAATGGAACAACTTGGGTAATTGCTGGTGCTAATGGAGCACTTTCAACTGCTTCATCTTTAGGTGGTGCTTGGACTGCTCGCACTTCGGCTATGAGTGGTGCTGGTGTTATTAGAGATCTGCGTTGGCTTTCCAATGCCAATCTTTTTGCTTGGTGTGGTTATACTCCAAATGCGGGAACTTGCCTTATTGCCACATCTCCTGACGGAATTACTTGGACTAATCGTTACAATCAAGTAAGTTCCGAACAATACTTCAATATAGGAATAGATGATACAACGGGAACTTATGTAGCAAGTAATAGTAATAATAGTGCTAGTAATACTCTCTATTCAACAAATGGAACAAGTTGGACATTAACAGACGCAAATGGTGGTGGACAGGGAGGCTATGCTCAATTTATTAAAGGTGCATTTAATAAATGGGTTAGCAGTGCAGGAGGTACATTATTTACATCTTCAAGCGCAAATGTTGGGTCTGCTTGGTATTCACAAACACCTAACATTCTTTTTCACACCCCATTTAACTCTATGTCTTATGGCACAAACACAGGTGTCATAACTCCGACTTATGGCAATCCGCGCTATAGCGAGTTTTATTATGATTCTGTTAATAATTACTATTATCAACTGGCTATGCCAACTTATAATACTAGCACTCTTGGTTATTTTTATGTTCAACCACCAGTGCTTATTACCTATAATGCTGCAACCCTTCTTACCACATCCTACAATACCGCAACAAATTACTACCAAGCATTTCCTATGATTAAAGAAGAAAACTTGCCACAAGGTATTACAGGTGCTCAGCCACAAAACTACAATTTTAACTATGGTTATGTAAATGGTGTTCATATTTATACGGTTAGCAATCAAGTAGATCGCACTCGTCAAATCTGGACAACGGCTTAGGGGTTGAAATGACACATACATATACAATTTCAGATGATCTATACGCAGTTATTCTTAATGATGGCGAAGAAGTTGGTCGTTACGGTGCGTGGGAAAATGTTAAAGAAGCAGAAGCGTGGGCAAAAGGTGTTGTTGCTACTTACAATGACAAAACTAAAAACCCTGACAGCAACATTTTTCCAAATGTACCAATGCCTAAAGAGCCTGAACCTACATTTATCCCTAATGCGCCGAAAGAGATAAACTCTCCTAACGCATAATTAAAGGGGGCGAAATGGCTACTACTTATTATCGGTATCTATTCGCCGACCTACTGACTAATAACATAATCGCTGAACTGCCGATTACTAATGTCAATTTCACGCAACAGTTAAACGCTGCTGGAACGCTGACAGGGGATTTACTTCTATCGGGCGTGAGCGCAGCTAATCTAAACGTCCTAGCTTCTACGGTCCCAGGCAGAAATGCGATCTACGTGGACCGAGCTGGCACCCTGGTCTGGGGTGGCGTTATCTGGAACCGTGAATGGGACAGCCAAAGCCAGCACCTCAAGGTCACAGCTCGTGAGTTTGAGAGCTACTTCGAGCGTAGGCGTATAACGACCACACAGGCCTTTACAGGGGTCGATCAGCTCACGGTGGTACAAAACCTAGTGAATGCAGCTCAAGCGGTCACAGGGGGCAATATAGGCGTTATCGTGCCTACAAATACCTCTGGAGTAACGATCACACAGACTTATTACAGCTACGAGCTTAAAACCTATTTCAGCGCTATTTCGGATCTAGCTAAAGCTACTAACGGCTTTGATTTTAATATCAAGGTGGCTTACGACGGTGGCGGTAATCCGACTAAGACTTTACAACTGGGTTATCCAAGACTGGGTAATACCTACTCAACCACCTCAACTACCGTCCCTGTCTTTATGCTGCCTGCTGGAAATATCGTCCAGTACAACTACAAAGAGGACGGCACAAAAGCTGCTAATACGGTTTATCTCACTGGAGCTGGATCTAATGAAGCTAAGCTGATCTCTACTGGAATTGACTCTACAAAGCTCACAGCTGGCTGGCCTCTTCTTGAGGACTCAATGAACTACTCCAATATCACCGATAGCACACTGCTTGGAAATATGGCTACAGGCCAGGTATCAGTAGTTTCCTATCCACCTCAAACTATCCAGGTAGTAGCTCCACCGTATGCAGATCCTGTCTATGGAACTTACAACCTGGGCGATCAAGCTCGCCTAATTGTTAAAGACGATTTTTACCCTTCTGGCTTTGACGGTAACTATCGAATTATTGGGCTAAACGTATCTCCAGGTGAAAACAATCAACCTGAGCGCGTTACCCTTACCCTTACGACAACAAGTAACTAGGGGATCAAATGCCATACGTCAATCAGCCACCAGCTATCCGTGACATATTTACAGCTTTGGACGCTCGTATTTCAAAATTGGAAACAGCAGGTCGCTTTACTATCCCTGTTGTCGCCACAGACCCTACCTATCCGCGCAAGGGTGATATGTGGATCAACTCAACTTCTAACACTCTGAAAGTCATAGACGCAAACGGTACAATTAGGACTATTACCCTCGTCTAACCTATAACCCGAAAGGGCGCAACTATATGAACCTCTCTGACGCTGCTAACTGGGCTCAAATAATCTGGTTTTTAGGCGCAACTTCGGTAGCTATTTATGCTGGGTTCAAAATCTGGTTTAGAATCAAAGACAAATTGGATAACTTGGAAAACTATACATATAAGCGTAACGGTGGCGGTTCGATCGCCGATAGCCTAGCTCGAATTGAAGCTCGTAATGAGCGCCAGGACAAAGCTATGGAAGAAAATACCCGACTTACCCTTGAGACTGTCAAGGCTGTAGCTGAATTAAAGGGTAGATTTAATAATCATATTGAAGAAGGCAGCAAGTGACGGAGGCTCACAATCAAAAAATTACTAACTCGTATTATGTCTCATACCCTGAGCATTCTGAGCGCACCGACGACCCTCATTACAAAGATTTCAACGCGTTCCGTAAGAAAACGAAAGCCACAGCGGTATGCGCTATCGGAGGAGCTCGTCAAGATTTCTCTGAGTGCTATGGAGGACTAGAGCTACACCACGCTCACGTCGAGTTCAGCTTACAAAATGGTGTGGACTTAAAATGGCTTGAATCTGTCTATCCAGGCGTTTCTAACCCAGATGAGGTCGGTGCTTGGGTAGAATCAGCAGATAACCTTGAATGGTTATGCGAAAAGCACCACAGAGGGGTCGGTGGAGTTCACCACGCCTCAGCTAGTGATTTCGAGGCCGAAAAGTTCGTCCGTAATCTGATTTCTGGAAAGGAATTTAATGAAGCTCCCAAAGATTAAACTCTCAAAGCAAAATATCGCTCTTCTTGAGCACTATGGCTACGGCGTTATTGCTGCTGGCTATGCAACATTCCAAACAGGTCACCGTACGGTCAAAGAGGTCGTAGTTGGCGCTCTTGTAGGTGGACTACTTGTTCCAATTCTTGCAAAACTTAACCCTAAGTCTCTTGTTAATACAATCGTGAAGGAAACAGGAGCTCCTGCTCCTCTCGTAGAAGCTGCTGTTAATGCAGCTGTAACTGAGGGAAATAAGGTCGCAAAAGCTGAAACTACAAAGTAGATAGAATGTAGCTATGGCTACAGCTCTAGATATTGTTACAACTGCCCAGGGGCAGACAGGCTTTTACGGTGGATCAACCGACAAAAATCCATACTCAGAGTGGTATGGGATCGGGGACGTTCCGTGGTGCGCCTGCTTTGTCTCCTGGGTCTTTGCACAAAATAATCTCTCTAACTTAGTAGCAGCTCAAACCCCTAAAGGTTTTGCATATTGCCCAGCTGGACTATCCTGGTTTCAAGCTAAAGGTGCTGTGGTCGGCAAGTATGAAGCGCGTCCAGGAGACCTGGTTTTTTATTCTTTTGAGGGTACGGGGCAAGCTGATCACGTTGAAATCGTTATTGCAGCTTCTCGAGATGGCATAACGACCGTCGGTGGCAATACAAGCCCTGAACATATAACCCAGGCGTCACAAGCTAATGGCCACGGTGTTTATCTGCGCCACAGATCTTATCTTTACGTTTTAGCTGTTGTCCGTCCTGCTTATGAAAATACAATAAAGCCAGCTCAATCTATAGGTACAAACAAAATGGTAGCTACGGGTATGGCTGGAGCTGCAGCTCTCACAGGCACTGGCGTAGCTATGGTTCACAACACAACTCCAGCTGTCACCAAACCCACAACCGTCTATTCAGCTCCTGCCTGGACTGCCTCAGCTTTTGCCATCAAAGCTAAGACTCCTCAAGAGATAGCTGTAGAAAAAGCTCTCTATAAGCTCGGCTTGATCGCTAAGGTCAATCTCAACTCAGCCTGGTCTACTACTGACACGGCAGCTGTAAAAACCTTTCAGAAGGCCCAGAAAACCCCTCAAACGGGTATCGTGGACAAACCTACTTACACAGCTTTAATGAAGGAATTACCTTGATCCGCTTTCCTATCTCTAACCCAAAATCAGTCACCCTGGCAGCCACTACAGGTATGTCAGCTTGGGCTGCAGCTGGTTTTACTACAGATCCTCACCACTTAGCTTTAGTAGCTGTCTCAGCTCTCGGTGGAATGGCTGTACCACACAATCCCTCTACTCAACCTAACGTTATGCCTGACTCTCATATCGTCACACCGTATGCGAACAATATGGAGCAAAGGTGATCGACGATTTTCCAGCGATCACGCGTGACGTGGACGACCATATAGACGACTTTGAGGAAAAGTTTGGCGGTTTAGTTTAGGGCGTGTTGCTAAGTATTTAAGAATCCGTATGTAAAGTTCGTCTGTCGGTCCGATACCGACAGGGTATAGCAAACTAGGTTACAAGTGATATCAAACCTAAGAAAACCCCTACCAATAAAAGGTGGGGGTTTTTGCTTTGGCGTGTCGCAGGTCTCAAGATTAACTTTATGGTTAAACTGCGCGTTATGGACTTAGAGACAGCATTCACAAAATATCAACCAAGATCTAAAGGGTGTCCTGTAGATTTATTATTAGAATCTCTTGACGAAAAAAACCGTAAAGTCTTAAAAAACGCTATTGACGGCAAAATCCCTACTTACCTTATAGCTAAGACCGTTCGATCTGAGGGTCTCAAGCTTTCAGAAGGTTCTATCGTTTCCCACAGAAAAGGCGACTGTAAGTGCGCGACAAAGTAGACGAAATCCTAGAGGAGAGGCTGGAACAGTATGGAGACGCTCACACAGAGTTCACCACAATCGGAAGAATCTGGGGAGCGCTCCTCAAGATCGAGGACATTCCAGCACACGAGGTCGCACTCCTTATGGACGCTCTCAAAACAGTCCGACTCTTTCACAATCCAGCACACGAGGACAGTTACGACGACAAGTTCGGTTACCTACGCCATTACAAAGAAATTGTGAATAATGTCTTTAGAGGATAAGTTCAACGCTCTCCCTGAGGGAATCGAGTCAGAGGACGTAGCTGAGCTTCGTAGAGCTCTTATGCGTGTCCAAAAACAGCTGCTTCAAGCTAAGCAGCGCACAGATGAGCTTGTAGAGGTGACACACCAGGCAGCTCACGACGCAACTTTAGCTATGGGGCCAATTACTCCAGTGAAAGCTCCTGAGCTAATTAAGCATAAGAAAAAACCTGAGGTAGCTTTATGGCACCTTACGGACTGGCAAGGCGCAAAGAAAACTCCTAGCTACAACTCTCAAGTTATGGTTCAACGAGTAATGAACTTTGCTGAAAAAGCTGTCAAGATCTCAGACATTATGCGAGCTGATCACCCAGTCAATGACTGCGTGATTATGTTTGGTGGAGATATGGTTGAAGGTCTCTTTAACTTTCCTAGCCAGGCATTCGAGATCGACGCAACTTTGTTTGAGCAATATGTCAATGTTTCAAAGCTTCTCGTAGACGTGGTTCGATATGCGCTCGCTAATTATCAAAAAGTCACCGTCGTCCCTGAATGGGGTAATCACGGTCGAATTGGATCAAAGCGCGATAACGTACCTCGGTCAGACAACTTTGACCGTATGTGTTACGAGCTAGCTCGCCAGCTTCTCAAAGATGAAAAGCGTTTAACCTGGCAAGAATGTCCAGATGATATTCAGCGCGTAGAGATCGGAAATTACAAAGCTTTACTTATTCACGGTGACGAAGTGGGACGAAATGGCTTTGCTTCTCCTGCAGCTATTGTTCAACACGCTAACCGTTGGAAATCTGGAGCTTATGATCCTGGTTTTGCCTGGCGCGATCTTTATATTGGTCACTATCACACCCACGCAGAATGGCCTATGGCAAATGGGCTAGGATCTGTCTACCAAACTGGATCAACCGAAAGTGAGAATCGGTATGCAGGCGTAATGCTTGCAGCCAGCGCTACTCCGTCTCAGCGTCTGCACTTTGTTGATCCAGTTAAAGGTCGAGTCACAGCTGCATACAAAGTTTGGCTCGATTAAGTGTGGTCCTGGGTACTGGCGATCGTAGGCTGTACAGGTATTTTTTTTGTCGGTCGAAAGTCAGTCCAGGGCTGGCTGTTATTACTTCTCAATGAATCTCTTTGGGTGATCTACGCATTAACAAGTCACCAATACGGATTTATCCTGGCTTCAATCGGATATGGAGTTGTTTATATTAAATCTTATCGACGGTGGACAAATGAACGAGGATAATCTTTACGACTTTTTATACAACTGGTACAAAGATCTCATAAGGCCCGAGGATCAGTATTCAGTTTGGGACTGCTATTCAGAATCCAGGAATATCTATATGGAGCTTAAATGTCGTCGCACCCATTACGACAAGCTCTTGATCGAAAAGTCTAAATACGACCGTCTTATTAAAGCTGCAGAAGCTCGCGGAATGCTGCCTGTTTATATCTGCTCAACTCCACGAGGGATCTGGGGCTTTAGCTTGCCTAAATATGAGATCACCTGGGAAGATCGAGAAATGCCAGCTACGACAGATTTTGATAACCAGCGGACTATTACAAAAACAGTCGGTTACCTGGATACAGCTTTAGGCTTTCAATTCGCCTAGTCGTCTAGGTCGTCGTCACCGTAATCGGTGGTGTGAAGGCTCATAACGGTAATGTCGATACCGTTAGCTTTAGCTGTAGCTACACCCTCCTTGAACAAAGTCAAAGATCGAGCGCATAGATCGTCAAGACCGTCTGGATATGTCAGTTCGGTCTGAACACTCACAGAAAGTCCACCACACATAATTTCAACAGATGAATAAGCCATAGCCATATCTTCTCACTCCTTACAGTTTAGACACGCCCGACACGGTGTTTGCCAGGGTGTAATTATTGGGATAGCGTACTCCCGACCGAGCTCAAAGGAGCTCCTATCGAAAGAGGCAAAAATGGCTGATTACAAAGGGCCGAAAGACTATATAGACGTAGCTGCGCGTATTGCAGAGTTCAGAGACAAATATCCGACAGGCTCACTCCAGCAGGTTAAGTATGAGTTTGTCCAGGTAGCAGGCAAAGACTGGATCGTTTTTACAGCTGCTGCTTTCCGTACACCAGAAGATCCCCGTCCAGGCGTAGGAACGGCTTGGGAGCCAATTCCAGGGCCTACCCCATACACGCGTGACTCAGAAGTCCAAAATGCTGAGACCTCAGCCTGGGGTCGAGCTATCGTGGCAGTTCTAGCAGCTGACACAAAAAAGTCACCTATCGCCTCAGCTGAGGAAGTTCGCAACCGTGAGGTGAAGAGTCCAGACTCTAAGCCTTTACCTAACGTCACTAAGTCTTTACCTAAGCAGCGCGTATTCACGGAAGCTGAAATGGCTTATGCAAAAACAGTCCTAGCTGAAATCTCAGCTACTGAGGACCGTCAAAAGCTGCGTGAGCTTTGGATCCGTGAAAAAGAGCTACACGAATGCAAGGTTGCAGGTACGACCATTCTCGACGCGATTAACGCTCGTAGCGCAAGGTTGCCTGAGGACAAGCCAGTGGAGGCTGCAAAATGAGTGATAAGCAAAAGAAGTTTGAGCCCTCAATGGGCTGGCTTGTAGCTGTCAATTATCAGCAAGTAGCTATGGACCGTGTAGCTAGAGAGCTCAAAATTGACTCAGTAGAACTGGGTAAAGCTTTGGAGCGCTCAGGTTACCTTTTGGAACCAGATCCTTTTGGCTACAGCTCTGATACCTGGAAAGTTTTAGAAATAGAAAATCGAAAGCTCCAGGCGGTAAAGGATCCAGAATGAGCGAAATCGTCACACCAGCTCAAGTCGAGCGACGGTTACGCAACCTCAGTGACGAATTAGATCAAGCTCATAAAGAGCTTGTGAAAGCTGAGAATAACTACTCTATGTCCACGGCTGCCTATGAAATCGCAATAGCTAAAACTCGAATAGAGCTAGCTTCTAAATCAGCTCCCAGCGGTAAAAATTACACCGTTCAGGAGCGTGAAGATATGGCAATAGTTGATAACCAGCTGTTACATATCAAAATGAGAGAAGCAGACGCAATAGTCCGAGCAGCTCGAGCTAACACGGTAAGAGTCAAAACTCAGATCGACTTAGCTCGCTCCCTGGGTACTTCTGTCAGATCGGGGTTTGACCTATGAGGTTCAAGCGCGTTCGAAAAAAGATGGTTAAAAAAATGTCTAAGTTTGTCTGCGACAAATGTTTAGAGCGCTGGCAGCTTGATAAAAAAGTGAAGCACGAACCGTGCTTTGACTTTCTGGTGTGTATTGACATAGTGAGAAAAACGAAATGATAAAACTACGCATTCGTAATCCGTTCTATGTCACGCACGTCAAAAAACCTGTGGTTATGGTGCGCTGTTCACACTGTAGCCACATTATTACCCTGGCTTACAAAGAGCTCAGGACACAAAACTATTGTTGGGACTGCAGATGAATCCGATAGCTATGCACGATCAAGCTTTAGCCTATATCCAGGGTGAATCTTTACAGACTATTTTGCTAGAAGGCCTTAGCTTTGATGTTTTAGCTAAAGAGTTTGAGTTTTACTGGCGCCAGCGAATAGCTCGAGAGCTTGATTTTCTAGAGACACCTACAGGCATATCTCCTGATTACTACGGTGGCTGCAAAGACACAAAACTCAATGCAAAAGTTTTAGTGTTAGGCGGTCTACCTAATGGACTTATTTAACCTTTTATCGAAATCTCTCCTGGCGTTTGACAGCTCCAGGGATAGATCTCTCCAGGTGGAAATCGGACCGTCACAAATTGGTGGCTGTCGTCGCCAGGTTTGGCACCAGCTGAAAAATACTCCTGAGACAAATCCCAACACAGAATCTTTAGCTGCAATCCTGGGTACTTTTATCCACTCAGGGGTTGCAGAAGCTATTAAGCGAGAAGATCCGTTTGGCGATAACTTCTTAATTGAACAGGAGTTTGTAGCTGGTGATCTAAAAGGTCACTGCGATCTCTACATTAAAGATATGAAAACCGTAGTGGACTGGAAAACTACAAAGCTAAAATCGCTACGGTGGTTTCCCAGCTTGCAACAAAGGTTTCAAGTACAGCTGTACGGATATCTGCTGACAGCTAACGGTCACGAAGTAGAAAACGTAGCTCTTGTAGCTATTCCTCGTGACGGTGAGATGGCCCAGATCAAAACACACGTCGAGCCCTATAACCCAGAAATGGCGCAAGAAGGCTTGAGATGGCTTGAAGAAGTTAAACAGCTCGCAATCTCCAGCGAGTCGCCACCAGCTCCAGAAAAAGACCCAGTATTCTGCGTCAATTACTGTAGCTACTACGACGCGTCAGGAGAAATAGGTTGCCCCTCTACTCGGAGATAAATTGGGAGGACGCTAATTGCAAAGGCGTTGAGACAGAAGTTTTTTATCGTATCGAAGAAATACGGCGTCCTGATCCAGATATCTATATCAAGCCACTGAGAGCTCTATGCGCCTCTTGCCCAATATGGGCTAAGTGTCTATCGTATGCGACTCTCCACGAGTTTTACGGTTGGTGGGGTGGAATGGAAACTTTAGAGAGGCAATCGTTAATGACAACTGGAAAAACAGCTACACGAGACAGGGTTATCCAGGAGTTTGCAGATTTAGGAATTACAAAAAAAATGATTTATGAAGCTTTGGAGGAAAATTGAAAATACAATTTTTTCACGGTGTAACAAGCTATTGGGGTTTTGGTATTGACTACGACCCTTTTGATAAAGCTTTTATGATGAACGCTTTTCGCTGGTATATCGGCTTTGAGATCTGGACAAAACAATGACCTCACTACCGTATCTACAGCTTTACACCTCGGATTACCTGGCTGATACAGCTCACCTTACAACAGAGGAGCACGGTGCCTACCTACTGCTGATAATGAATTATTGGCAGAGAGGCAAGCCTCTGGACAATACGGACAACCGACTAGCTCACGTTGCCAGACTTTCAGACGATCGCTGGAAAGCTGTTGAAGCTGTACTGTCACAATTCTTTCAAATTGACGGTCAAACCTGGGTTCATTCTCGGATCGAACGCGATTTAGCAGCTGTCAGAGAGAAGTCAGATAGAGCTTCTTACGCGGGAAAAAGGTCTGCTGTTCAACGTTCGCTCAACGAACGTTCAACGTTCGTTCAACGTTCGTTTAACCAGGAAGAGGAAGAGGAAGATGAAAAGGAAGATAATAAAAATACTCTTGATCACAAGTTTGATTTATTTTGGACTGCATATCCTCGCCACACGGCTAAAGGCGCAGCTCGTAAAGCGTTCGCAATAGCTCTCAAGAAAACTACAGCTGAGAAGCTGATCGCTGCAGCTGAATGTTTTAAGAATGACCCTAACCGTGAAGAGGCTTTTACAGCTCACGCGTCTACTTGGCTGAATCAAGAGCGCTGGCTAGATGATCCTTTGCCCCAAAAACAGGCTCCAGCGTCCTTTAGAGGCCTTATTACCACTCCTACCCTAGTGCCACCTCAGTTCACTTCTGAGGACGTCCCTAAGGGGTCTCCAATGCCCGAATCTATACGCAAGCTTTTTGGTGTGTCCCAGACAACTTTATAGCTTTAGTTAGTGTAACCTTAGAGTAATCATTACACCTGGACGGAGGAATAATGACAGCAATAGTGCCACCAGCTAAAGTTCAGTTTGGCGACCGTGTTTCGATTAACGGTCACCTATGGGAAGTAAAAGACATATCTGGCCCAGATCACAATGGGACATACGACTTTTACCTCACTGACGGTTCAGCTGATAAGCACGAGGTCGTTAGCGACGCTGTGACACTCGTACTTTAACCTGCAATACTTACGCGGTGATCGAGTTCCGCGTGTCTGGCTTACCTGTGCCCCAGGGCTCTATGAAGCACGTCGGAAACGGACGAATGGTACATAGCCAGGGTTCAGCTCTGGCAGTTTGGCGAGCTACGGTAGCTCTTGCAGCTCGAGCTGAGAATCCAAAGCTTATAGAAGGTCCTGTAGCTATGTCTATGGACTTCCAGCTGGCGAAGCCTCGGACAGTGAACCGTGAAATGCCTACGGTCCCACCCGACGCGGATAAGCTGATCAGGGCAATTTTGGACAGTCTTAGTAAAATTGTCTATTTAGACGACGCTCAGGTGGTAGAAATACACGCCACAAAAAGCTACGGCGATCCAGGCGTGGATATAAAAATCTGGCAAAAAAAGTCCCAATATATGCTCTAGCTTGCTTGACTCTGGGGGTGTAACCATTACACTTAGAGATGTAGGGGGCAGGAATCCCCGACAGAAAGCAGGAAATAAAATGGCTAAGGTAGCTAAAAAAGTTCAGTTGAAAATCGTTGAAAGTGAAAACGCTTTTGAGATTGTAAATGCAGAAGTTAGTGAAGCTAAAGCTAAAGCTTTGGTGAAGCAATACCAGGCAGCTTACAAAAATGTCGCTGCGATTAAAGTTCAGTATCAGGCGGTGGCGTAATGAGCCAGGTATTAGAAGCTAAGAAAATTAACTCAATGGCAGATGTTGAAATTGGACATATCCTTTGCTCAAGCTGGGGTTACGGTCAAACAAATATCAACTATTACAAGGTAATTAAAAAAACAGCTGCTATGGTCGAAATCCGAGCTATCGGTCAAAAGCTTGTAGAGCGTGACAGCTCAATGAGCGAATATGTTGTAGCTGACGCTGATAACGAATTATTCGACAGCGCCTGGTTTAGTCGTGAAGAAGCTGTAGCTAAAGGCTATGAGATCGTTAGGGAGTATGTAGAAGGCGATAAAGCTAGCGTCTATGCCAGGTTTGCAGCTATTAGCAAGCACAAGGCCCAGTTCAGCAACGGCAAGCTTTACGTCAGGATCAACAGCTTTAGCTCAGCTTCCAGCTGGGACGGCGAAAAAGACTTCCAGAGCCACTGGAATTAGATCCTTGACAGCCTGGGTGTAACCGTTACACTTAGTAATGGAGAGGGCAGGAATCCTCTCGGAAAGCAGGTAAAAAATGAAGTGCTTAAAATGCGAGAAAGGTCTCGCTGAGGTTGGATATTTAGCTCACTTAGTTGGCGAGCTATGGTGCCAGAAATGTTTGGTACAACGCTTTTACCAAAACAATGTCAAACGTTTTGAGGAGGCAGCAAAATGAAAGTAGATCGTAGAGTGATCCTCGATCAAATCGGGTTCTGGAATGTCGGAGCTATCAGCGGAGGTCGAGTTCAAGCTAGCGAAAACGGTGTGATCTTGCCAGTAGGTTATGGGTACAGGGTCGAGGTTGAATTAGCTAGCAACGATACGTACATAGTCAAGCGCGTCTATCAAAAGGCAGCTTTGGTCAAAGTCTGGAGCGTCGAGGGTGTCTACTGTGAAAACGTAGGCGAGCTCGCGTACCAGGCAAGCTCGTTCAGAAGCAATAAAGAGTTTGGACAGAAGGTGGCAGCGTGAGCGTCAAAATGTGTAGCGTAGAAAATTGTTACAACGACGGCGCCCATATTGGTATTAGCTTCTACGGAAGCCTAAGCAATCAAAATAAATACAGTGATCGTTGCATATTTCACCAGGAGGAAAAATAAATGACACAATTATTTACATTCGATCAAGTTGTAGATTTAGTAGAAAAAACTTGGAATAGCGTAGACGCTCACCTTGATCCAGCTCTTAAAGGCGAGCGCAACGGTGAGTTTATGTTTCTTTTTGGTCAAATTAAGCATTATCAACGTCCTGGTAATTCTGCGACATACAAAGAATTAGCTGGAATTATTTTTAAGGCTTGGCTCCAAGACGATATTTCTTGGAATCACTTTGAGGTGCTAATGAAAACTCTTAAAAAAGATGGTGCAGCGTGAACGATCTCAAGCTAGGAGATAAGGTTATTTTTGTTCGCACGATCTGGGAGGGACGGGTAGGCACGATTACTAAGATCCGACCTTATCCCAGCGGACATAAAATCCGCGTCAATATCCCTGGAACAAATTGCAAGGCATTACACGAATACTCAATTACAGCTGTAAAAAAATACGAGGAGGCAAAAATATGAGTTATCCAGACGAAGGTCTATACACAATCCGTGAATATCTTGACGGTGAAATTACCTGGCAGAAGTTTTACGAGAATGCGATCGAGGCAGCTAATGACTACTCAAAGTTTGTAGATCACGGCACAGCCAGCTTTGAGCGCACAATAACCCTGGAGCACCCAAACGGAGCTCTATTGACTAAGCGTTTTACAACAATAGGCGTAGCTAAATGAGAAATCTGCAATTTTTAGCATTATTACAAAGCAGTATTGCTGACCTGTTGTCAGCTCTACTCAGTATCTTTGGAGGAGTGAAATGAAGCTAACACGTCGAGGCAAGGTAGTAGTAACGATCCTGGCTATTGCAGCTCTTATTGCAGGTTATTGGGTCGAAAGCCATATCTGGTGGACAGGTATGGGCTATTGCTGGGGAACTATGGAAAAGTGTGTGGGATTATGACTCACAATGAATTACTAGCAGAGATTGATAGACTAGAGGCGGTTCTTACCGATAGTTATGGTATGTCTGCCCTTCGTGCAGTAGTGGAATTGCATAAGCCTGAATATTGGCAAAACCCAAATGTTCCAGAATGGAACGGCGCAAACTGCACCCATTGTTTAGAGGAACGGGGGGATTATATGTCACCTATTGAAG
>Ga0208741_10000716_pt1 | contig 14824 bp, 8 predicted proteins | sample CryBogCBE03Jun09_FD_184576 | JGI IMG/M metagenome (GOLD analysis project Ga0208741, IMG submission 184576) | Freshwater microbial communities from Crystal Bog, Wisconsin, USA - CBE03Jun09 (SPAdes) | ecosystem: Environmental > Aquatic > Freshwater > Lake | place: Crystal Bog, Wisconsin, USA...
GAAGACTCCTAGAGAGTTTTTCTAGATCGCTTTCTGTTGCCTCGGATCTTGATATTACTATTGAAGAAGAGAAGATCCCTGTAGAAATTAATCTTCCTACTGTTATAGCAGCACAGCCAGAGATTGTTGCTACCAAGACAATATCACAAGAACAATTTGATGAAGTTCTTGCAATTGCTTCTTCTGAGCCAATTGAAGAAGTTGCTCTTGAAGAAAGTGGAAGACAAGAAGAGCCACAGCTCCCTGTCAATGATATTATTAATCAAACAGTTGCTGCTCTTTCATCAGTACCACAAAAAGATATTCAACAGGCTGCTGATAGCATCCCTGATTCACTTCGTAAAGAAATTGATATCATTAAGAAGTCTGTTGCAGACTTCCATAGATTTGCATTACGTCATTCGCAGATGGGTGGTGGTGGTGAAGTTTGGCTGCATAAGTTAAACGATGTAGATTACTTCTCATTGAAGTCTGCTACAGATGGTCAGGTTCTAACTTACAATGCTACAACCAAGAAGTGGTATTCATCATATAGTAGTGGTGGAGGTGGTATAGACGGTCTTTCAACAAACCACTCCAACACATTAACATTATCGACTGGGTATGACTTTATACCATCAACGGATGTAGCACAGAATCTAGGTTCACCTACGCATAGATTTAAAGATCTTTATCTTTCTGGTCATTCTATCGTACTTGGCAACACAACTCTTTCATCAGATCCTGGTACCAATAGCCTAACAGTTACACCAGCAGGTGGACAATCTTTCATTGTTAGCTCACCTTCTAATGTTGCTGTTGGTTACTCCTATGGAATTAGCAACACTACAACTGTTGTAGAAACTAATATTAAGTCAATTAACTTTGACACATCTACTGGTCTTGTTGTTACAGACCAGGGATCAGGTAATGTGTTTATCAGCATCTCTGGTGCACAAGGTGGTACAGGATATCAAGGCTCACAAGGTGTTGTTGGTTTTCAGGGTTCTGTAGGAACGCAAGGCAGCACAGGGTATCAAGGTTCTGCAGGCTTTCAAGGGTCGGTTGGTTTTCAAGGATCATTTGGTGATACTGGATACCAAGGGTCAGTTGGCTTCCAAGGTTCTTTAGGTGGAACTGGTTATCAAGGATCTGTAGGATTCCAAGGTTCTGCTGGACTAACAGGTCCTATTGCTGGTGCCAACACACAAATATTATTCAATGATAGTTCATATGCCAATGGCAGTTATAATCTTACATATAGCAACAACACGCTAACAGTCAATGGCAACATTGTTGTATCCAATACAATCTCAATAAATACACTAGTAGCAAATGGCTCATCAGGCTCAACTGGACAAAAACTAGTTTCTGATGGTACATCTGTTCGTTGGCATTCTTCCTACACTACGGGAGCTACTCCTCCTTCTGATCCTATTCTAGGTGATATTTGGTTCTATACTGCAACCAATAAACCTTATATGTGGACCTTCGATGGTGTTAGTAATTTCTGGTATGACTTCTTACCTTTTTCTGGATAAATTATAAAGTATTATAGCAAATGGCATTTCCTTTTCCCGCTACAGATGGTCAACAGTATACACAGAATGGTTACATTTACCAGTATAATGCTGCATTGAATCTGTGGCAGAATGTTGGCGTTGCATCTTCATCATCGAACAATGCCTCAATCAATAACGCTAATATAACCAATGCTAGCATTGCTAATGCTGATATCAATTCACTCTATGCTAACACTCTTGTTATTAATACAACAAGTGCATTTGGTGGTAATGCTGCATTTTACCAAAACGTAACTGTTAATGGTGATTTGCATGTAACAGGAAATGTTTATTTTGCAACCAATGCAGTAGCTGTTGGGTATAGTGGTTCTGCTGGTCAGACAGGATTTCAAGGTAGTGTAGGTGCTGCTGGACCAGGATATATGGGATCGATTGGTTTCCAAGGATCGCAAGGTGATCTTGGCTATCAGGGTTCTGCAGGCTTCCAAGGTTCGTTTGGTGACACAGGATATCAGGGTTCGTTTGGAGATACAGGTTTTCAAGGCTCAACAGGCTTCCAAGGATCTGCAGGCTTTCAAGGTTCGTTTGGCGGTACTGGCTATCAAGGTTCATCAGGATTCCAGGGTAGCATTGGTTTTCAAGGCTCGGTGGGATTCCAAGGTAGTGTTGGGTTTCAAGGTAGCGTAGGCTTTCAGGGTTCGTTTGGTGGTACAGGGTATCAAGGTTCATCAGGATTCCAAGGCTCGGTAGGATTCCAAGGATCTTTTGGTGATACAGGGTTCCAAGGGTCAACTGGTTATCAAGGTTCAGTAGGGTTTCAGGGATCGGTAGGCTTCCAAGGTTCTTTCGGTGGAACTGGATATCAGGGATCTTCTGGCGCCGCAGCTGCTGCAGGTTATCAGGGTTCATTGGGGTTCCAAGGATCGCTAGGTTTCCAAGGATCATTTGGTGCTACTGGGTACACAGGTTCTTCTGGAGCTTCTGCTGCTGCAGGCTACCAAGGGTCTGTTGGTTTCCAAGGTTCTATTGGTACTACAGGATATCAAGGTTCCTCAGGAGGAACAGGCTATCAAGGGTCTGTTGGTTTTCAAGGATCAGCTGGTGACATTGGTTTCCAAGGTTCATCTGGCATTACTGGTTATCAAGGATCTATAGGGTTCCAAGGTTCAGTAGGCTTCCAAGGTTCAGTTGGTAACACAGGATACCAAGGTTCTACTGGCTTCCAAGGATCTTTTGGTGGAACAGGATATCAAGGCTCTATTGGATTCCAAGGATCATCTGGCTTTCAGGGCTCTGTAGGATTTCAAGGAAGCGTTGGGTTTCAAGGATCTTTTGGTGACGTAGGATATCAGGGGTCTGCAGGTTACCAAGGATCATCTGGCTTCCAGGGTTCTGTAGGGTTCCAAGGATCATTTGGTGGCACAGGTTATCAGGGTTCAGCAGGCTTCCAAGGTTCCGTAGGTTTCCAAGGTTCATCTGGTGGCACTGGTTATCAGGGCTCTGCTGGATTCCAAGGTAGTGTAGGATTCCAAGGTTCCGTAGGTTTCCAAGGATCATTTGGTGGCACTGGTTACCAAGGTTCATCTGGTGCAGCAGCTGCTGCAGGTTACCAAGGATCTCTAGGCTTTCAAGGATCTTTAGGCTTCCAAGGATCATTCGGTGGAACAGGATATACAGGATCAGCAGGAGCTTCTGCTGCAGCTGGTTATCAAGGATCAGTAGGATTTCGAGGATCTGTTGGTTTGACAGGGCCGATTGCAGGATCTGATGGTCAGGTATTGTTTAATGATTCTACATATGCAAATACATCTTCATCATTCACATTCGATAAGACTTCTGGCAAGCTAACTCTTTATACAGATTCATCTACATATTCAGCTGTCAACTCTACATCTTTTTCATCTGTAAACATTACATTAAATTCAAACTATAGTTCAATATCTCAAACATTAGGCCCATTAATTGTACTTGGTGCAGGTGCCAGTACTTTAAATAATGGACCAGGTGGCTATCCATACTACAACCAATCCAATCCTACATTTTCAATTGCTAGCAATCTTCTTATTGCTAATGCAAGCCTTATTCAATTAGGTAATAGCACATCGTGGGCAAACCTAACATCTTCTGGATTGTTTTTTAATGTTAACAGTCCATCAAGCATTGGTGTAAAGAATATATTCGCTAATGGTTCTATCGGTACTACTGGACAAATTCTTGTTTCAAATAGTACAGGTGGAATTTATTGGACATCATCAGCTCCTGGTGCAGTGGGATATACTGGTTCAGTTGGCTTCCAAGGATCACAAGGAACAACTGGTTATATTGGATCTATAGGTTCTACTGGTTTCCAAGGCTCTGTGGGTTCTGGAGGAGGAAGTGGTTATCAAGGATCTGTAGGTTCAACTGGCTTCCAAGGTTCAGTTGGTTTTGTAGGATCTGCAGGCTCAACAGGTTATCAAGGTTCATCAGGTACTACTGGTTATCAGGGTTCTGCTGGATTAACAGGTCCAATTGCTGGTTCAAACACTCAGCTGTTGTTTAATGATAGCACTTATGCTAATAGCTCTGCATCTCTTACATTTAACAAGAACAATGGTACATTAAACTTCTTAAATCTTACTTCCAATACTGGAAATATAGATTTCTCAAATGCTCTTTCGTTTGGTGTTCCTACTGGTAATACAAATACAAGACCGTCCCCAACCAATAGTGGTATCATTAGATATAACTCTGATATTGTTGGTCTTGAGGTATATGCTAGTGGAACATGGTCTACTGTAGGTGCAACACAAAGTACTCTTTCTGCGTGTACCATTACAACATCTACTCTTGCCTCTCAGAATATTACTGTCAACAATGGCCTTAGTGTTGGCACAGGTACATCCAACACTTCAATATCACCTGTGGAAATATTCTCAGGCAACACTACTTCTAATTCTGTTATCACTGCATTTGATGTTAGCGTATCAAATACAACAAGTAACTCAACTATTACACCTCAGGTAATTTTCTCAGGTAACAGCAGTACTAATGCTACATTTAATCTTGTTGGTGGAAGTACAACAGTAAACGTATCTAACTATAGTATTAGTTCTACTGGTTTAGTAACAATACAAACACAACAAAACCATGGAATGAGTTTCACTCTACCAGTTAACATTGTTGTTGCTGGTGGTGATAGACAATTTATTAACAAGAGTAACTTCTATCCTTTAAATATTCCTTCAGTAAACACCTTCACTTATTCTGTTGCGCCAACTGACTTTGGATCCAGTTTAAAAATAACGGCTGTCAAGAGAGTGTCAGGTGTATCGACATACTACACTAGTACTCCTCATGGATTGCTTACAAATGATGTGATCAACGTAACGAATGTTCCAACTTCAATTGCTAGTGGTTCATTTAACATTACATCTTCGACAATTACATCTATACCAACTACAAACACATTTACCATATACAACTCTTCTGCCACCGCTATTACTACTAATCTAACTGGCACAGGACAGCTTACAACACTTACTGTGTCTAGTTCTCCAACAGATGTAGTGGTACAACTTGGCGTAGGAAGCAACGTTGGTTTTAATGTTGGTGATGTAGTTACGATTGCAGGGGTTACAGGTAATTGGGGTACTGGTTTAGCCAAGGTAGGTTCACAAAAAATAAATCTTAACGGCAGCTGGACAATTTATAGTTTGGTTGGTGTAGGAACAACTAATATCAAAATTAAGTTGTTTACAAGAGCACCTTATGATTCTACCGTAGTAGGATTTAATACTACAATCTTCAATACATCAGGTGCTACTGTAACAAAGAGTTTAGATGTTGCCAATACAGCAGTTACTACAGCAGCATATGCATCTGTGCCTGCTATTGCATCAACACCAACAACAAATGGCACAGTAACAGCAACGACACCAATATTCATTGCAGTAAGTAACAATACATCTTCTGCTAAAATATCACCTTCCAATATCTTTATTGGTAGTCCTACTGGCAATAACGTATACGTTGATGCTGTTGGCGGTATTACATTCAATAAAAGAGGTTCGGTATTACAGACTAAAGCTGATGCTACTGGTTTTAGTGTTTCATCGTTACAAGAAGTTGGTGGTTTAGTAGATCCTACTGCAGACTATTACTTTGCAAACTCAAGTCAAATCTCACTTGGCAATTCTACAACGACATCACAACTAACAAGAGATACAATCTCTACAACAACCGTTACAGCTGTACAACCTTACTCAAATGTTATTATTACTGGTGCTAACATCACCCTCAATGATGTTTCTACTAATAACGTAACAACGATTGCTTCTACATACGCTAGCTTCCCTTATTCAGTATCTGTTGGTACTACTCTTGTAGTTAATACAGTTGTTGATTCAACAGGTAGTTCTGGCAATACAGGACAAACATTGTCTACAGATGGCAATAGTGTATTTTGGACATCAGGACCATCAATTACCTATTCAAACACTCCTCCTACCAATCCTTCAGGAAATACTTTATGGTGGAATAGTGATACAGGTTCGATGTTTGTATACTATACAGACGTTAATGGAAGTCAGTGGGTACAAGCAGTAGTAACGGATGTTAATGGCAATAATGTCCATATTTCTGGTAGCAATAGTACGATATTGTATAATAACAGCGGATATGTATCTACATTAGAAGGTACTTACTATATTCCATATACACAAACTGTGGTGCCTGGTACGATTAATAATTCTGGTGGTTATATAGATTTTTATGGTTATCAAGGTGTATTGCAATCAGCAGGACTGCAAACTATACCTGTTGGTACAGGAACATCTTCAATTGTTGCTGGTAATATGTATCTTGATTATCCATCCTCATGGAGTGGTGGTTTGACTCTCTCTGCATTATCTCCTGCCAACAACGATATTGATATTTCTATGTTAGCACCAACAAATTCATCTAGTTACGCTGTTTTTGAATTAACTGTTGCAGGTCAATATATATCCAACACTAACGTAACACAAACAACATCGGGTGCATCAACTGCAAACCAATCACATTTGTTTAAAAGATTCACTCAAGGTGTGTGGTACAATGATGCTGGTGTTTACTCGCTTGAAGGTGGTACAGTAGAATCATCTTACAGTGGTGATGCTACCAACTTCCCTGCAGGTGCTATCAATGCTTCCAAGGTTTTAATAGTTGCTGGTACTGGTTCACTAGTGCTTAGATTAATTAACAGAACTACACCAGCTGCATTTTCATCAACTACATATTCAGTATCATTTAAAAGAACATTTTACTAATAAGAAAGTTATATCATGATATTAGCAGAGTATTTTTTTAACCATAACGATTACAAGATACAAGTTTTATTTCCAGCAAAAAGCCCTGGCATAATGCAGTTTATAATATTTAATCCGTTGATTGACCATGGTTTTGCTTACTTCTTTAAATACAAAGATGATGAATTAGATATAAACAATGAAGCAGAGGTTGAACAATTTTTAATAAACCATGATTGGTTTGAGAGATGTTACAATAGTGCAGTTGAAAAATTCCCTAATGTTGTATAAATATTTAAAAAGAGTTTAATAAAATAGATGTCATTGAATTTCCCTTCATCACCTGCTAACAACCAACTGTATACTAATCCTATTACAGGAAGAGTGTATATCTATAACAACGTCTATCAGACATGGTCTACTAATCCATATAGTGCAGTTGGTTTTCAAGGGTCTGTTGGATCTTCCGGTTTTCAAGGGTCTGTTGGATATAGAGGATCTGTTGGTTACCAAGGATCAACATCATTTGGTGGGTATCAAGGCTCCACAGGCTTCCAAGGAAGTACGGGGTTTCAAGGTTCTTCAGGTGCTTCAGCAGCTGCTGGTTACCAAGGATCTTTGGGCTTCCAAGGTAGTGTTGGATTTCAGGGTTCATTAGGAAGTACAGGATACCAAGGTTCATCTGGAGCTTCGGCAGCTGCTGGTTATCAAGGATCTTTGGGCTTCCAAGGTAGTGTTGGTACAATTGGGTTTCAGGGCTCTAGTGGCTTTCAAGGTTCATTGGGTAGTACTGGGTATCAAGGTTCAATTGGCTTCCAAGGATCTTTTGGTGGAACAGGTTACCAAGGATCTTCAGGTGCAGCAGCTGCGGCTGGCTATCAAGGATCTTTGGGTTTCCAAGGCTCGCTAGGTGGTACTGGGTTTCAAGGTTCTGCAGGACAGGTTGGAGCTAGTACAAGTTCAATTAGACAAGCATTTGTTGGTAATGGAACCAACACACAGTTTACTGTTGCTGGAGGCTACAATGCTGGTCAGCTGGATGTGTTCTTAAACGGTGTTAAGTTAAACTCAGCAGAAGTAACAACAAGTAGTGGTTCTGTATTCACGATATCTACTGCACCTCCTTCTGGAGCGGTAGTAGAAGCCTTGAGCACATTTGGATCTTTCGATTCGACACTATACGTTAATACGACTGCAAACTATACAATAGCTGGTAACCTGACACTAGCTGGAATAACAACAAAATCATATGCCGGTGCTTCCGATGCATCGTTAATATTTACAGGCCACAACGATAAAGGCGGTGGTGGTGTTGGTGCTTATTACAACGACTTTATTCGTGCCGGTGCTGGTAGTGGTGCTAATGGTATGTGGTTCCGTACTAACTATGCAGGTGATCTACAATTAATCAGAAGTGATTATGGGGCTGATGTATTTTATGTCACACAAGGTGGTGTATTAGGTGTTGGTGGTGGTAGTACTGCTTCATCAAATTCACAGACTGACGCTACAACAAATTATCTTAACTTTAATAATAACGGTAGTCAAATATATGATGATGGTAACTTCCATATACATGCCAGAGGTTCTGGTTCTAATATGTGGATTAATACTAATGGTGGTTTTATTGCATTAGGCAACCAAGCTGTTGGTGGTGGTTCTGTCGCGTCTGGTATTATTATGGGTTCATCAACGACAGTAAAAGCTTATCTCAGTGTCTATGGTAATAAATCATATGCAATTGGTGCTTATGGATATTTGGCAACGGGTGGTTCAGGTACAGGTAGCAGTACAACTGCTCCTTATAGTTTATATTGTGACAACCGTATTCAAGCCTCAGAAGTTGATGCTACATCAGATGAACGTGCTAAGAATATTCAAGGGGTTATACCTTTAGAAACTGCTGTTAGCTTTGTTAAGAATGTAGATGGTATTCACTATACTTGGAACACTGATGCTGTAGACCATAATGATCAAGGATTGAAAGCTGGCTTTGGTGCACAAACAGTTCATAAAGCTGGTTTTGATCATATGATAGGTTCTGTACCTAACGAGAAAATGAAAGCTCAAACAGATGAAGATGGTTGGGTGCATCCTGAAGGTGTTCAGCTAACAATGGGTTACAATCAAGCTATTCCTTACCATCATGAAGTGCTTAAACATCTTTTAGAAAAGATTGATATGTTAGAGCAAGAAATAAAAAATCTAAAGGAAACTAAGTAATGGCTCAAAATTTAAATCTTGGTTTACTTGGTCAATACATTAACGTAACAACAACATCTGTTGCGTTTACATCAAACGTCACAATAAGCACAAACTCAAGTATCGTCGCAAATGGTTCTGTTGGTTCAACAGGTCAAGTTTTGTCTTCCAATACAACAGGAGGCGTGTTCTGGGCTAACGCAAGTAGTGGTGGTTTCACTAACGGACAATCGATATCTGTTGCCTCATTGTTTGTTAGTAACACGACTGTATTTAACGTAGTTGTAGCAAATACTTCTGGTCTTTATATCAACGGTAACGTAGTTTCTTCTAACAGTTATGATGCTGCAACGTATGTATCAAATGCTTATTATCAAACAGCTGCGGTAGGTATTTCTAATAGCTATGCAACATCAGCATTTGCATCAAACAATTATCTATTAAATACAACTGTAAACATTAATAGTATAAACGTAACAAACTCTACATCTTCTGGCAACAATACATCTGGTGCTTTAATTGTCACAGGTGGTGTTGGTGTTACAGGTAACATCTATACCTCTGGAAGATATGGTGTATCCAACTCAACAAACATAAGTGTGTTCTATACATATTACAATGCAGCTCTTGGAACAATTGATACGGTATTTGGATAATGGCTGTAGCAACTAGATTAGATACAAGTGGTAATTACTCAGTAGCTGGTTATTTTGATGAGACCACGATTGGTGCATATAGTATGAACTTTGCTGGTACTGGTTCTAGTAGCTATGTACAAGCAGCAAACCAATCACTTAATTTTCTTTCTAATGGTCAAAGCTGGACTGTCGAGACTTGGTTTTATAAGATAACATCATCTGCTACTGGGTTCTTGTTTAGTTCAATAAACAGTATTCTTTCTAACCCCACAGGAATGACAATTTCTGTTTTGGGATCAGGTTCTAATGCAATATCAGCATCGATATATTCATCAGCTGCATTACCAGCAACAACAGCAACAACTACTAGCGTGTATACAGGCAACACATGGAACCACGTGGCCGTTACTTTCAATGGTTCATATTTTACATTTTTTGTTAATGGTAATACAGCAACAATTTCTGCTAATAGTGGTACATCATCATTTAATAATAACAATCCTAACCAGTCACCTACAGTTGGTACGAACTATAACTCATCAGCAAGTCCTCCTTGGACAACCACATTTAATGGCCAGCTAGCTGGATTTAGAGTTTCTAACTCTGTAATATACACAGCCAATTTTACACCAACCTTTGCATCGACAACCACAAGTACAGCAAATACTAAATTATTATTATCGTACTATCCTTCGCTTCCAATACACGATCAAAGCTCATTGAATGCTCCTGTAACTGCTAGTAGCAATACAACTTTGTCTACAAACATGCCTCCTTCTTTTGTAAGAGGTCCTGTAGAAAGAATTTCAAACACTGGTGTTGTATATACAGCTAATATTTTTGATGAGATAACATCACAAAATGCTTATCTTGGAAGTATAACATTTAGTACAGCTAACTCTAATTATCTACAAGTTGCATCCAATACTGCTTTTCAGCTTAACAACGCTGGTGGTATAACCGTAGAAATGTGGATATATCCAACTAGTTCTACAACCTTACAGGGGTTTGTAGGATACAATGCTATCAATACAGGTGGTTCTACTGATGGTGGATGGATGTTTTCTTACAACACGGTAACAGGTCAGGTTGTGTTGGATACGTATCAGAACAATAGTGCTGCTGCAACAACAGCATTAAATAGCAATGCTGTCCATCTAACTATAAATTCGTGGCAACATATTGCTTTCACAGCTAATTCTACATATGGTAACATTTGGATAAATGGAGCAAACGTAGCTTACGGTGCCATAGGTGGTACCACCTATGGAGCGGCAGTTCTTCGTGTTGGGGCTTGGAATTATTCTGTTCCAAGATTCTTCAATGGCAACATTGCTGATCTTCGCATTACCAGCAACACTATGTTATATACTAGCAACTTTACTCCACCAACACTTAAGTTGACAGCTTTAGCAAACACTCAATTACTTCTAAGTACACCTTATGGTAGTCCACAAGCTAACACATTCAGTGATTTTAGTTCTTTTGCTCGTACTGTAACATTGAATGGTACAGGAGCACCAGTAAGCAATAACTTCTCACCTACATTGACTAATGTACCAACACTTCTAACACCACCTATGAGATTATACAGTAATGGTGCCGTACAGATATTAGGTGCCTTCGATGAAGTAAATAAACCTATATAACAATAGCACTAGGAAAAATTAAATGGCCAACTTACTCAGTGGTACAAGAATATTTGGTATAGCAAACGTTGATGTCCAGCTAAACATTGGCGCATCTGCATATGGTTCATCAAATGGTGGTGTTCTTGTAAACAACACATCAATATACATTGGAAACAGTACTTCCAACTCATACTTTTCACAAACAGCTGCAAACGTAGCTACACTAACAGCTACTACGATATACACAACAGGCAACGTTGGTATTGGTACGGCAACTGTTACCTCCAACTACAGAGCTGAAGTCAACGGCAATTTTAAAGTAGATGGTTTAATCACAAGCAATACGATTAACTTAAACAACCAAACAGCAAACCTATCGATAGCTGCTACTGATTCTGGTGGTGTTGTTGTTGTCAATAGTGCTAACCCTGTTACTGTGACAGTGCCTACTCAAGCTGCTGGGTATAGAACAATGGTATTACGTTTAGGAGCAGGTACTGTAACATTGGCTGGTTCTGGTGTTACCCTACAATCAAGGACAGGTGCATTTGCTATTACCGCTCAGTATGGTTCTGCTAGTGTATTGTTTGCCAACTCAACTGTTGCTGTCATTGATGGAAGTATATAATTAAATGATTATTCTACCTGATCGCAATGTTCCTCGTGCCAAGTTTCTCAAGCCAATTTCGACAAAACAATGGCGTACACCATCACATGCTCAGAAAAAAAATCAGCTGGGGAATGAAAATCATACGAGATTTAAAGTAGAAGCACGATTAAATGATGGACACTTGGTGTGGCGTGGGTGGTTTGACGATCGTGATGATTTTGATGCTTTTCTTTGGTCTATGCTTAATGGTACGTTGGCATGGGAAAGACCTCTGTGGGATCTCTCGACACCATCGTGGTATCCAGGTTTAGGGGAACACGTAACTTACTATTTTGTAACTGTAACTTATCTAACAACAGCTGGGTCGAACCAAACATATACTTTTCCAGGTGACTGGAATGGAAGTAGTAATACTATAGAAGTGATCGGTGCTGGTGGATCTGGCGCCACATTAATCAGTGTCAACCAACGTGGAGCTACCGGTGGTGGTGGTGGCGGGTATAGTTTAACAAATAACGTGGCTAAAATAACATCAACTGCGACATATTTTATAGGTTCGGGTGGTGCAGCTGTAGTTCAGGCTCCCAACGTTAATGCTGGAACTGCAGGAAACGCTGGTGGTGACACTTGGTTTAATAATAACGGAACTGTTGCTCCTGCGTCTACTACTAACGGAGCACTAGCTAAAGGCGGTGGTGGCGGTGTTCAAGCAGCTACTGGCGCGATTGCTGGTGGCACTGGTGGTGCTTCTGCTTCTGGCGTTGGTAATACGAAAGCTTCTGGAGGAACTGGTGGACCAGTAACAAGTTTGGGTGTAGCAGCTTGTTCTACTGGTGGTGGAGGTGCAGGAGGAAAAACAAGTAGTGGGAATCCTGGAGGTACAGCAGCAGGAAGTACAAACGTAACAACATCAGGTGGAAGCGGCGATGCTGGTAATGGTGGCGCAGCTGGTGCAGCTGCTACTGTAGGTGGAACTGTTGGAGGTACAGGTAATGGCGGTGCTGGCGGTAGCGGAACTGAATATAGCACTAGTCCACAGTACGGTAGCGGTGGTGGGGGTGGCGCAGGCTATCCTGCTGACGGTAGTAGTACTACAGTGACTTTTGGAGGAAATGGCGGTACTTATGGAGCAGGTGGTGGTGGAGCTGTTTCTCGTGGAAGTGCAATAACAAGCGGAACTGGATCGCAAGGATTTATAGTTGTCACATATACACCTTCTTCTTCTACTTTGGGTGTCAATGTACCACAATTCTTTACATTCTGCTTTAGTTGATATCATAAATACTTTATAATCAGAAAGCAATCATGGCCGACAATAAAAAATCTAATATCAAATTAAAAAACTTTTTAGATTTTGCTAAACTTGACCAGGGTGTCAAGACTAAAGTCGTGGCCAATAGACTTAGCGAAGAGGCCAAGAAGGTCAATGAAGATGCTTTGCTAGAAAAGATTACAGCCTCTCTTAGTACAATAGCAGGTAAGGACCTCAAAGAAGAGTTCAAAGATACGTTCTTTAAACCTAAACCTGTTGTAGAGGTTGTTGAACAACAACAAAAAGTTATTGAACAACCTATTGAAATTGTTGAAGAAGTAAAGCCACATATTATCGATATCCAAGAGATAGGAAGACAACCAGAACCAGAGCTCCCTGTAAACAATATTATTGATAGGTCTGTTGTAGCTCTATCTGTTATTCCTCAAAAAGATATTCAACAAGTTGCAGATAGCATTCCTAATTCCATACAAAAAGAACTAGATATACTTAAAAAATCTGTTGCAGATTTCCATAGATTTGCACAACGTCACTCGCAACTTGGTGGAGGTGGTGCTGGTAGTGTTGATCAATTAACATTTCACACTGTTGCTATTAATAATCCCGTATATAATGCAACAAGAAGAGATTATTATCTTGGTGTCAATTACGCAGGACTCGTAACGATTAATCTTCCAACACAAAACCTCAACCCAGGAAGACAGATTGTTGTTAAGGATGAGTCAGGTAATGCTGCTCTTAATAATATTACAATAACAACATTAGATGGATCAACAATAGATAGCATAGGGTCCTTTGTTATTTTAAATAGCTTTGAAGCTATTTCTCTGATATATGCTAACGGAGGATGGAAGATAATATGAGTTATAATCCTAATGCATTTTCCAATACTTTCGTTAATTGGCTTCAAGTTCCTTCTGATGTTATACCAAACCTAAATCAAACTTATTCTCTTGGTAACACTTCCAATAGATGGCAAAAATTATGGGTTAGTTCTAACTCTGTTATTTTTGCAGATAGTAATCCATCATACCCAGATCAAATTCTTACAGTATCCAATGGTATTTTTAAATTTGAACTTGCAAATGGAAATTTTCAAGCCAATTCTGGTCTTACAGTTGGTTCCTTTACATTCGTAGGTCCTACTCTTACTGTTGCCAATAGCCAACAAAGTCTATCTATAGGTGTACCTACTGATACTGGTTCAGTTGCTTTTTATAGACCACTTTCTGTATACTCACAAGGAACAAATACCTACCCAACTTTTATCGTTCAAAGAAATGGTAGAGTATCTATCAACACTCCAAATACAATCTTTACTAATTCTGCAGCTTTCGAAATTCTTGGAAGTAATAGTGGAGTTTCACAGCCAAGAAACTTTACTGGAACATTGATTCAAGGAACGGCGCAAGATGGTCAGCCAGCTCGTATTGGTTTTGATGCTTTTGGTGCTAATACTTACGTAGCGATTGCTGGTCGTGGAGCTAGAGGAACTGTTTTATCTCCATCGGGCACTCAAGCTAATGATACGATTATGCGTTTTTCCATACAGGGATGGACTGCCGATAGTAACACATATGCTTCATCGATCGGTCGTATTGATATGCAGGCAGCAGAAAACTTTTACGCTGCTAACACTGGAACTAAAATTACTTTTCAATTAACACCAGCTGGTTCAAATACTATTCAGTCTGAATCGGT
>Ga0208741_10000719_pt1 | contig 14783 bp, 9 predicted proteins | sample CryBogCBE03Jun09_FD_184576 | JGI IMG/M metagenome (GOLD analysis project Ga0208741, IMG submission 184576) | Freshwater microbial communities from Crystal Bog, Wisconsin, USA - CBE03Jun09 (SPAdes) | ecosystem: Environmental > Aquatic > Freshwater > Lake | place: Crystal Bog, Wisconsin, USA...
ATCAGGCTTTCTGTGGGTCCATCACCGCTTCGCGGCGCTGGTGGTTAAAAGCATTAAAAGAAAAACTCCACACGTCTACAGCCGCCAGGCTGGAGACAAAGGGTACTGTCAAACCAGCTTTAGAAAGTACTTCAAAACCGCTGTCAGCAGACCCTCTTAGCCGAGTGTTCAGATCGCTGGAGTTTCGACGCACACCCTCTTCTCTGCATCCGCCTGTCGAAAGGGAACTCTCTTAATTAAAGACAACTCGCCCGGCGTTCCCTCACCTTTTTGTACTGCTCGACAGGCTGCTACCACCGCACGGCGCAAGGAGAGGCTGTGACCCCGCCGAGGGTCTCGCCGTTTCATCTAAGGGTAATTAGACGTGCGCCAACCTAATACCGCTCTAACCGGCTAAGTACGGTCAACCACCCCGCCGGGACTCCAACCCACGCCCACCTAGTCTGTGGGAGACATCTCTGAATGAAACTGTTAGTTCTTCTTGATCATAGCCGCAACTTCGGCCGGGGTGAGTTTCGTAACGGTAACACCGTTCTTGGTGGCGTTCATCGACTTGATGTATTCCTTTTCTGCCTTAAGACGCATCTTTGCGCGGCGGTTGGAACGTCGAGTGTTCACGGAACCCATACCTTATTGTACACCTCTGACCGCCGTGTGCAAGACCTTCGGCGTAACTTTTTTGGGACCTCGCTGGTACAATTAACTATGCCTCTAAAGCCCGGTAAATCCAGCAAGACTGTCTCCGCGAATATTAAGACGGAGATGAAGGCTGGCAAGCCCCAGAAGCAGGCGGTAGCAATTGCGTTGGCAAAGGCCGGAAAAGCGAGGAAGAAATAATGTGTGGAGTTTGTGGTTGCGGCAAGCTGTGTAACTGCGCCGGATGCACGGCGGTTGCCGCCAAGTTTGAATCTCAGTCGATCATGGACGTTCACCCCGCGGAGCCGGACGACTACTGAGAAATGGTCAAGTAAAACGCGGAGAAATGGGCTAGTAAGCCGCGGGAGTCTGAACACCGACTACGCCCCCTTTCTTTGCCTTTTGTGCTAGGATGGAAGTCCTGAATGTTGTACCCCGGAAAGTCCGGGTTCGATGCAAGTAAAGCCCCCGGCATAGTCACCGGGGGCTTTACTATTACTGAGACATACTATTGCTCAGACGTACTATTGCAAAGTGCAACTTTTGCACCCCGGTGCCTCAAATTTTCTATAATTTTTTAGGTCCTCGCAATAATTTGTAGTAGAGTTAAAGCATGTTATTTAAAGGGGATTGTTTAAAAACGCTCAAAACCCTGCCGGACTGCTCCATCGACAGCATCGTGACCGACCCACCCTACGAACTGGGCTTTATGGGCAAGACGTGGGACAACTCGGGCATTGCCTACAACCAAGACCTGTGGGCCGAGTGTCTCCGTGTCCTGAAGCCAGGCGGCCACCTGCTGGCGTTCTCCGGCTCTCGCACTTATCACCGGATGACCGTGGCTATCGAGGACGCTGGCTTCGAGATCCGTGACCAAATCATGTGGCTGTACGGCTCGGGCTTCCCGAAGTCGCTGAACGTGAGCAAGGCAATAGACAAGGCGGCTGGACTACTCGAACACGAGGCAAGCGCATTCACCGTCGCTGGGCGAACTGACAAAAACCTGCCTAGTCCCGTGACAAAAGGCTACGTCCCACCCAAACCACAACACCCCGAAGCCCAACGCTGGCAAGGCTGGGGAACTGCCCTAAAGCCAGCTCACGAGCCCATCTGTGTCGCTCGCAAGCCCCTGACCGGCACAGTGGCCTCGAACGTGCTGGAGTGGGGAACGGGTGCGCTCAACATCGACGGGTGTCGGATCGGGACCGAGGGCGGCACCCGACGGGACGGCAAGGCGGACACACCCAACGATGCTGGGTGGGGGAACATGAAGGGCCACGGGATTGCCGAACTGAACGCAGGCCGCTGGCCTGCCAACGTAATCCATGACGGAAGCGATGAGGTGCTGGCAGGGTTTCCAAACTCAAAGGGCGGAGCGTACCCAGCCAAGCGAGGACAGGATGTGAATACATCGTTCGCAAGCGGTCAGGAAACCGAGGGCGGTTATCGGGCTATGGGCGATGACGGTTCCGCCGCAAGGTTTTTCTTTAGCACCAAAGGCGACTATGATGAAGGTCTATGGCACGACCTAAACCTGCACCCAGAAACTGCGAACATTGCGGAACCGCATTTATCCCAGCCAGAGCGGAACGACGCTTCTGTTCTCGTTCATGTTCTCAACTTGGCGCTCCAAGAGGCGCTGCGTTGCGTGGGCCTCTCGGTGGAACGTTCTATGACCGTCACGGCGAACGAGTCAAAGCAAATCGTCGAGAGCGTTATGCAAGCGACCCAGAGTATCGCCGCAAAGTTCTGGCTCGGGTCATCGCTCGAAAGCATCACCCTGTCAAGCAACCATGCGAAAGTTGTGGCAACCCACGAGCCGACCGGCATCACGACGATTACGACAAGCCTACGGAAATCAGATGGCTATGCCGAGCCTGTCACATTCAGCATCACGCCCACGTTCTCGGGACATGGGGAGAAGGCCTCAAGCGGTAAGTCCTTTATCTACTGCGCTAAGGCAAGCAAGTCCGAGCGCAACGCAGGGCTGGAACCATGCCGATGTGATAAACTATCTGCATGGGCAAAAGAGGACCAGCCAGCACCGCCCCAGGCGGGTACGGAACTATTAGCGAAAAGGGATACCGACGCATCTGGGACACCGCTCAGCGACGACTCCGAATGGAACACGTCGTTGTCTGGGAAAGGGCCAACGGATTGGTCCCCGATGGCTATCAAGTCCACCACATCAACCACGACAAACTCGACAACCGACTGGAAAACCTCCAACTCGTCAGCACCGTTGAACACAAGCGCATCCACTCGGGGTGCGAACTTAGGGACGGTATCTGGTGGAAACCTTGCAACGTTTGCGGGGAGTTCAAGCCAGTCGGAACCGAGCATTGGTATCTCAGCAGAGAGGGCTGGCCACTCTACGGGCGATGCCGACCCTGCCACATCAGCCGAGTCGTTGCCAGCAAGCAACAAAGGCAATCTGTTCTGCCCTAAGTGCGGCGGGCTAAAGGGAGGCCATCCCACCGTCAAGCCCCTCGCCCTCATGCGCTACCTCGTCAAGATGGTCACGCCTCCAGGCGGAACCGTGCTTGACCCGTTCCTCGGTAGCGGATCTACTGCCGTCGCCGCAATCCTCGAAGGCTTCGACTGGATCGGCTGCGAGATGACCGAGGACTACTGGCCCATCATCGAGGCACGAGTGCAGTGGGCGCACAACCAACCTAAAATTTTGTTGTAGTGGCAATACCATACCGTTTGTGGTAAGTTAGTGACGTCCACAACGGACAAGCACTCAAACCCTTCCGCGAGAAACCCCACCGTAACAGGTGGGGTTTTTCGTGTATTATAAGGGTATGACCAAAAACATCAGCACTCACATCACAGCTGTACTGTCGGGGGCGACGTCGATTCTGGCGCTTGTCCACCCTGGCTTTGTTATTCCCCCGTTCGTTCAGGGCATTGCCGTTTCGTTGCCTGCCATCTTTGCCGCTGCCATTGAAGCTCTGCACTTTGTCAAAACGCATAACCTTCAGGCCAATATTGCCGCTGCTGACCACGTTGTCAACTCGCTGTTGGCTCAGGCTCCGGCGCCTGCCGTTGCACCCGCTCCGGTCGAAACCCCGACGACCCCGGCTGCCTAATGAGCCACGGGGACGTAATCGAAAACTCACTTAAGACGTGGTTGGACGATAACCTCCCCAAGTTTCTGACGAGCATCAACGCCGAGCTTCTCGACGAAGAAGAGTGGAAGATGCCCGTTGTTGAGGATTACTGCCTTGTCGTCGCTGTCTCTGATTACAGCGACGGCAATGGCGGTGTCTTTACGATCTACGGCAATGCGCCCCAGTACCGCATCGCAGGGTTGTTGGCTACCGCATTGAATAGTTAATGGCCGTTACACCCGTCCAGCGCAAGAAGTATTTTGAGGCACGGGCGGCTGGTTTCTCTATTGCTCAAAGCGCCCAAAAAGCCAAGTTTTCTGAGGCGACTGCCTACCGCGTAGAGAAAGCCGCGCAGGCACTCAGGGCGAATACCGACATTGACTCGTCGGCGTCTAACTACCGTGAGTTAAAAGCCGAGGCAAAACTCGATGGCCCCAAGCCCTACGAGAAACTCTGCGCCGAAGCTCAGCAGGCACTTGAGGATTTCGGCTACTTTCGACGTCGGTACTTTGGTCGTGTCTCTACGCCGTGGCAAGAAGAGGCTGGCGTCAAGCTAGTTGAACTGCTGGAGTCGGAGAACAAAGAGTACGTGGTGATGAACATGCCACCAGGCTCCGGTAAAACCACTCTGCTTCACGACTTGACGTGCTGGATTATCTGCCGTAACCGTTCTGTGCGTCTGCTTACTGGCTCTGCCACCATGAGCCTTGCCAAGCGAAACCTGATGCGTGTGCGTCGTTCGCTGGAACGTGTCATCCCCGAACAGGCTGACGATCAACTTAAGGCACGTGGGCAAGCGGTAGATGCCGAGTCCACCCTGGCGCTAGACTTCGGACGTTTTAAACCACTCGACAAAGAACTATGGACCAATGAAGCGTTCATTGTTATGCAGCCGGAAGAAAACGGCGCTATCTCAGAAAAGGAACCAACGCTAAGTGCTTACGGTATGGACTCTGGTTTTATTGGCGGCCGCTTCGACGGCTGTTTCTGGGACGACCTCGTTGACCCTCGAAAAGTCCGTAGTGCTGAACAGCGTGAAGCGATGGAGGACTGGTATCAAGACGTGGCTGAGACGCGACTCGAACCGGCAGGCATGCTCGCTCTTATTGGCCAGCGTCTTGCTCCTGACGATTTGTACCGCTTTGCACTAGACATGACCCAGCCGATTGAGGATGACGAAGTTCTAGACGTCCTTAGCGATGACGAGATTGCGAACCTCCGCCATGACAAGAAATACAAGCACCTTCTTTACAAGGCTCACTACGAAGAAAAGTGTTCGCCGGAGAACCACAAACGAGGCTCTGATGCCTACCCCGTGGGCTGTTTGCTTGACCCACGGCGACTACCCTGGCGAGAAATCTCAAACCTTATGTCCAACCGAGGCGAACGCTTTGCCGTCGTCTACCAGCAACAAGACCTCGCCCTTGACGAAGTGCTTGTCCGAAACGAGTGGGTGTATGGCCATGGTCAATCCATCGGCTGTATTGACAAAGATCGTGACCGTTGGGAAATACCACCCGGCCTTAACCCAGCAGACTGTATGGTTGTCGCAACCGCTGACCCCAGCCCGACAAACTTCTGGTCTATTCAATGCTGGCTGTACCACCCTGAAAGCCAGCAGCGTTTCCTTCTTGACCTCATCCGTAAGAAAATGGAAGCGCCGGAGTTTCTAGAGTACAACTACAACCTAGGCGAATTCACCGGGGTAATGGAAGAATGGCAGCGTTTATCAACGTCGCTCGGCTTTCCGATTCAGTGGTGGATTATCGAACAGAACGCCGCTCAACGGTTCATGTTGCAGTATGACCACTTTAAACGGTGGCGTCAGCTCAACGGCGTTGAGGTAATTCCTCATAACACCACGCAGAATAAAAGTGACGCAAATTACGGTGTTACGACGATTTCGCAACATTGGCGCTTTGGTCGTGTACGCTTGATGGGTAAGGGTGAAGGCAAAACTCGTGCAATGCATCTTATTGACGAAGTAACAAAATACCCTCACGGACGTACTGATGACTGCGTAATGGCGGAGTGGTTCTTTGAGTGGAACATCCCCAACCTTTACCAGCCTAAGACTCGACAGGTACAAGCGTGGCGACCCCAATGGGTGCGAAGCACGCAATTAGCGAACTTGAGGTAATACATGGCATTGTCACCTGACAACGATAAGGCAGCAGGTCAAATCGTTTCCATGTACCAAGAACGGCGTATGAGCCGCTCTGGTATCTTCAAGCGCATGGCTGAGGTGCGTGACCACTACAACGGTGACGTAATCGTTCCCCTGCCGGAGTTGGACGAGGCTGAGAAGCCAGCCATCCCGAACCTTATCGCTCAGGGTATTGACCAGTTCTCAATGCGTGTGGCGTCGGTCTTGCCCGACATTCAGTACCCCGCTCTCCGCAACGGCATCCAGGCGTCGGAGAACCGTGCGCGTGATCGTCGCATGGCCAACCTTGGCTGGTGGGATATGAACAAGATGGGAACCAAGGTTCGACGTCGAGCGCGTCACTTGACGGCATACGGTATGTCGGCTATCTCCATTTCTCCCGTGGCCCTTGACCCCAGCGACCGCCGACAGATTCCGTTCTGGCGTGTACGTAACCCGTTGGCTACCTACCCATCGCCCATGATTGACCCCGACAACATGGAGCCGACCGACTGTATCTTTGCCGACCGTCGCCCGCTAGGCTGGTTGCAGGAAAACTACCCCGCCCAGATGAACGTGCTGTATCGTGGCGACAAGGGCAAGTCGGACCTGTTCCAGATTCTTGAGTACATGGACGCAGGCGAAACCGTCCTTGTGGCAGTCGGCGCCGAACGCCCAGCTCAGAACCCTTACGGTCAGGAAGTCGGCAAGGGGTCGGCATCCAACATTGTTTTAGAACGTATCCTTAACCGCGCAGAGGTCTGCCCTGTTGTTATTGCCGGTCGTATCACGCTTGACCGCTTGCAGGGTCAGTTTGACCAGATGCTCGGCATGTACCAACGAGAGGCAAAACTTGACGCACTTAACACAATCGCGGTATTCCGCAATGTCTTTCCCGATGAGTGGGTGGTTTCCCCCGCAAACGCACCCACGAGTCCCCGAATTATCCAAGAGGCCGATGGCAAAATGGGTATCCGAGGAATTCTGGATAAGGGACAAATCCAACTAATCCACCCGCAGCAGACGCAGGACGCGCAGATTGCCATCAGCAATCTTGAACGCGCTCAGCGTATGACGGGCAACATCCCCCAAGAACTTAACGGTGAGTCCGGTTCTAACATCCGCACCGCCCGCCGTGGTGCTACTGTCTTGGGGTCAGCCATTGACATGCCACTTCAAGAGTACCAGGAAATTCTGGCGAACTCGATGGAACTGGAGAACAACCGCGCTGTAAAGATGATGAAGGCGTACTACGGCAACAAGCCCAGTATGTTCTTCTTCGGTACTGACGGCAAAATCGAGCGACCGGACTACACCCCTAATGAAACTTTCGAAACTGACATGTCGCGTGTGGTCTACCCTATGCCGGGTAGCGACGTCAATTCTATGGTTGTGTCTATTGGACAGCGTGTTGGCATGGGTATCATGTCCAACGAAACCGCCCGTACCATGGACCCAGCGATTAAAGACCCGGCGCGTGAAGCAGATCTTGTCGAGATTGAAGGACTACGCAAGGCACTTCTAACTGGCCTTGAACAGCAGGCGGCACAGGGCCAGCTTGACCCCAGCATCATTGCCCGTATCGCCATGGCAAAAGCCCAGCGCCACACCTCGCTTGAGGACGCCGTTGCTCAGATTCACAAGGAAGAGCAAGAGAAGCAGCAGGCACAGGCACAGGCACAGGCTCAACAGCAGGCGCCAACCCCTGACATGCAACCCGGTCTTGGCGCCAGCCCAGAGAACCCGATTCAGGGCGCACCAACCCCACAGGGCAAGCCCGACCTTCAGACCCTTCTCGCCAGCCTTCACGGCGGAGCAGGTGGCCCACCGCAGGGTGGTATGGCACCAGCCGTAGCACAGGCACCAGCACCAGCACCAGCAGGAGTGTAGTAAATGCCACGTAAGGGTAGGGGCGGCGCACGCCAAGGCACACCAGGTACGGCGTACGGACAACGTACAGACTTGAACCAGCCCATCTCAACGGTTCCCGGTCAGGAGTATGGCATGGCTAAACAGCAAGCCGACGCACAGCGAGCAATCCCCATGGCAGCCTCGCCAGTTGCACCTGCACCTGCACCTGCACAGCCACAACAGCCACAAGGCCAGCGCCCATCTATGCCCCAGCCCGGCACGATGCCACACCTTGATCCGACCAACCGCCCCGAAGAACCCGTCACGGCAGGGCTTCCCTTCGGCCCCGGAGCAGGCCCAGAGGCAATCGCTCGTCCAGCGCCACGTATCTCTCAGCAGTTCAGCCAACTCGCGGAACTCTCCGGCACGGCTATTGACCTTGCCAGCACCGCTCGCTCGATGGGACTTTAAATGCCAGGCGGAAACCTCGCGCTCGGCGCCGCAGAACAGAACACCTTTAACCAAGAGGAAGGTGCGTTCGGTTCACTTCCGCAGACCTCGCAGGACAAGTTAGTCCAACTCTACAACGCCAACAAGGGCATGGACCCCACGGTCGCTCACTACGCGCTTCAGAACCAAGACATCAACCCCGCTCACGTTCAGCAGGCAATCAACTACTTGAACATGGTTGGCGGCATGAAGAACGGCTACATCTCGCAAGCCAACACCGACCAGATGGGTTTCTGGCAATCGGTACGCAACGTCTTTGATACTATCCGAGGCAACGCAGGGAAACTGCTGAACGCTCAGCCATTGACGCCTATGCAGGCACTTGGCAAGGGCGAAGAGTATCTGAACGCTTTTAGCCAAGGCACGGCAGAATTAGCCAAGGGAACATGGGATACGGCGGCTCGCGCTGCGTCCACCGTTACCGAACTTGCTACGGGTGGTGAGATTGGCGCTCAGGGTATTGGCGATCGAAGCAAGAACCTTCGTGACGCCTACACCACGTTTAACAACATGGGCTACGACCTTGAGCCTCAACACCTATGGGGTGCGCTCAGCCACATGGGTTCGTACTACGAGTCTATGGCCGCACGTAAGGGCTGGGATTACACCCTCGCTCACGCCAGCCCGAACATCATTGCCGCATTTCTTGGTGGTGGTGAACTTAGTATGGCCAGCGTTGACGACAGCATTGAGTCGGCGGCCACCACGCTTACGCAGTTGCAGGCGAAAGTTGACAAGGGCGCTCAACTTACCGAGGACGAGATTGCCAAGTACCAGTTCACTAAGTCCATTGTTGAGGACGCCAAGAACCGTCTGGTCGCTATGGACGAGCGTGCTGGTATCACAAACCTTGTCAATGAGCTAAACGCTAAATTGGCGGAAGATGGAACGCTTACCCAGCAAGAGTCGGTCGCGCTCAAAGAAGCGACTGAGCGCAAGGCCGTTCTGGACAAGAGCCGTCTGGAAACACCGGAGGAACTGAAACTCCGCGACGAGAACCGTCTTAACAAAATGCGTCTTGTTCGACGTGGCTTTAACACCGCAGCGACCAACGCTACCAAGTACACGGTCGGTATCCCCATCGCTGGCGCTCGCGCCTTGTTAGATGCCGGTAAATCAGCCACCACGTTCTCGCTGTACGCCGCTACCGCCGCCCAGGCGCAGGCTGACCCACTCACTCGCCAACTCTGGGAACAGACGCTCAACGGTCCGGTTGATGCCTATGGTCGACCCACCGGCAGTTTCGGTGAGACGTTGGCTAGTTACTTCATGTCCAAGAACAACGCCTTTTTCCACGCGGCGTCGGGCCTGACTGACCTGTACACCAACTACATTGCGGCTGACCCGTTTGCCTTTGCGGGATCACTTTCGGCTACGGCACGAAGCGAGTTCGGCTTTAGCGGTGTCCTCGGACGCTGGTACGGCGGTATTGGTGTTCGCACGGGTGATGACGTATTCCGTGTGATGAACAACTCCATCCAGATTACGAACGCATTTGACTATATGGCGAAGCACTCGGCGTCGGACATCAACGCCATGTTCCCCTACATGTATAACCGCGACGCTCTAATAAAGTTGGGCGAAGCAAAGAACATCAACGAAGTCGCTCAGATTCACGCCGACATCGCTGACGGTATTGGTCTTACGCGCAACGTTATGCCGACGTTATCGCCGTGGAAAATCTTTAAGTCCACGTTCCGTAGCGAAGCGCTGGACCGTTTGGGCTTGCGTGGTTTCGTAGGCGAACTGCTGACCGAACACTACGACCTTATTGGAGAACTAGCCGACACGGTTAAGAAGCAAACCGGCATGGACATTGTGCCTCGCAGTCTGACCGAGGTTGCCGTGGACGACGCTGGCCTTCGCGCCGAAGGTATTGAACTGCGCCGGATATTGAGTCGCTCGTCTGCCAGCCCCATTTACCGTATGGAGCGCTTCCTAGCTCGCCAGCTCACCGCTCGCCCAATGTTCTACGACGAAACGATTAAGGCGTTCACGTCTAAGGAGTTCAACCCCGGCGACATCCGCGCTATCCCCGCCATCCAGAACTTGATGCGTATTGCCAACTACCCAGAGATGGTGGTTAAGACCGTTGGTGACGCACTCATCCACACCCCCGATCCGCTGGACTTTGTGAACCTATGGACCAACGTGGTATCGCACATGACCACGACCGAGATTCGCCGCTCTGTTCCCAGCATGATGTCCGAAACCCTGTTCGCCCCGATGCGTGACAAGGTGAACGAAATCATCCAGACCGCAGTTGGTCTTGACGGTGGTGGCGTTGAGTCCACCTACGGTAACGGTGTCAACGCTTCCCGCTCGTCGGCGCTCATGGACCCAGAAAACCCAGAGGACATTAAGCACGCTGGTTTCCTTGAGAACCACCTGGGCCGTCTGAACTTCTTTGACCCACGTATCCTTAAAGGCATCCAGCGCGCCATGGTGGACGCCGTTGCTGACACGTACAAAGTTGGCGCCAGCATCTCCGACACGCTGTTTATGATGGAGCGAGAAACTATCCGGCAACTTGCAATTTTCCGCAAGGCCAGCATCTCGGACATTACCGATATCGTGCGTCGTTTTTACGACAAGCACCTTGTTGAGATTGCCAGCCACGAGGACAACGCTCGCACCGACACGTTCAACAACACTCACGCGGCTATTGCTCAACGGATGAAGAACCTCTACGCCGACCCAACTAAGAACGACGTCGAGAAATTCCTTGAGGCCCACGATTACATTCGTGAAAACGCCACTCGCATTATTAACGAAATGGAAGCGTACACCAAACGTCGCTTTGACGAGGGTACGTACATGTACCCCGTGTCCAAGGACATCCGCGCTGCGCAAGGTGAGTACCAAGCGTACAACGACTACGAACGTGCGCTCGGCGTCAAGTTGCAAGAGAACTTCCTTGATGAGAAGTCTCTGCGTGAGTGGCTCCGCAACTACGCAGAAGTAACCCTGCCGGGGCAGAAGGCGGCGCAACAGGACCTCATTGACATTATGCGCCGTCGCATTGACAATCGCATTGAACAAAACAAGTCGTTCCTCAACCGCTGGCAACGGACTGTTGACTTCGGCAACCGCGCCCTGAGCAACACCTTTGTGCCGTTGGCTCTCTACTCTGGTGGCTGGTCGCTGCGTGTCGCCGCCTCCGAGTACATGCTCAACTCGTTCCGCCTTGGCCCGATGAAGTTGTTTGAGTCCAAGCTCATTACTTCCATCGCCAAACACGAAATTGCTGGCGTTCCTTTGCAAGTTGTAGAAAAAAATGGAGTAAAAGTAACCGAGGCCGACCTCATTAAGTCTACCGCCGCTAAAGCGATGGACGTAGTGCAGAACGTTCTCGTCAACGAAGCGCCCAAGTTCGTCAGGGACATGTTCGCTGGTATCACGATGGGCTTTGAGCGTGGTCTGCTTGCAGGCATGGACGAAGAGCGTATGTACCGGATGCTGGACGACTTCGTGGGTGCCATTATGCGCCACGGCGGTCATTTGCCTGGTGCTGTCCACGAGGCCGCTAACTACGTTGACCCCGAACTGTTCACTACGCACGCCCAGAACATTACGCACGGCGTCAACGATAAAGGTGAGCCGGTTCAGGCTGACACCATCCGCACGCCCAAGTTCGTCACTGCATCCGGCGAGAACCTCGCTACCGCTCTGCACGAGAACTTCCACCGTGTCTACGGCTCTGACCTTGCTCGTGCCAGTATGCAGGACCTCCAGAAGATTATGGAGGACGAGGGCATCAGCCAAGTCACCGAGGCTGAGTTCCAAGCACTCCACAAGCGCCTTGAAGAACTTACCTTGAAGCGCATTGAAGAAATGGACCCAGCCCTTCGCGCTCGCTTTAAGCAGGACACGATGGAGATGGCCGACCCCGGACTCCGCACCGGCAACGGCCCTCACGCTGACTGGGCGTGGCGTGTTGTTGAGAATAACCTTGCGTTAGTTCACGGTGTGAGCAAGGGTGGGTACTTGTTGCACGATGGTTTCGTGGATCAGATTGCTTCCGGCGAGATTCACTCCCCAGCCCAGATCGCTCAAGAACTGTCCAAGATGGGTTCGGCTACCCCGCGTGACATTAAGGCTCGTGGCTTCTTGAGCCGTGAACAATGGAAGGGCGTCACGTCAAGCGTTGACTTCATTAAGAAAATCACGAACCTTGGTCACGAAAAGGTGTTTGGCCCCGTCGTGAACTCGCTTGTCCGTGAGCCTATCTTCTTGTTGGAATACCACTTGGCGATGGAGAGTATGCGCGATAAGCTCGCCAGCGGCATCCTCAGCACGGACGAGGCTGAAGTCATGGCTGACTACCAGGCTCTCATCAACATGAAGAAGTACGTTCACAATCCCCTTGAGCGCACCCAGTTTGAGAACAACATGCGTGTTGCCGCACCGTTCTACTTCGCCCAGAATCAGGCGTGGCGTCGTGCGTTCCGTGTCATGGAGCAAGACCCAGGTGCGTTTGAGCGTTACCTCAAGGCTTGCCTCGCCGTCACCAACTACGTTTCTATTCACACGCAGGGCGGTCAGGTCCCCTCGCTGTCCATCCCCGGCTCACAATGGCTTATGGCTAGGGTCGGTTCGCTCGGCTCGCAACTCGTGAGTGGTTTCAGCCCCAGCGAGCAGGCGCTCTTTAACAACCTTGGCTTTGGGCTGTCAATGGACACCGGCTCAATCAACACCATCGTGCCTACCGGATCGGTTGCCGGTCGCGGCATGTTCGGTGAACTGGCTCGACCTTCGTGGGGTCCTCTTGTCTCCATTCCAGTTGACTACGCCGCTAAATACTTTTCTAACCACCCGTGGTTTAACAAAGCGGCTGAATCGTTCCTCGGCCCAATCGCTTCGCAGTCGGGCATGTTTTCGGAAATCATGCCGTCTACTGCCGTTCGTGGACTCATTGGAGTTGTCGGTGATCTTCTCAACGTGAAGAACACGTCGGCCATTGCATCCATTGAGAACCAAGTCATCAACGACGCCATGGACAACCTCCACCGTGAACTCCGTTTGCAGGTTGAGAACGAGTACGACTGGACGGGCGTGACCCCGGCGCAGAAGAAGGCGCTCATCACCATGGTCGTTGACCGTGAGTTCAGCGACGTCCTCAAGAGCGAAAAGTGGGCAAATATCGTCTCCAAGTCCAAGTACGCCGCACTCGCCATGTACGTTACGAAACTCGCCATCGGCTTTGGTTCCCCCATGGCACTCAGCGTTCGCGCTCAGTTCTCGCAGTCGGCGGCGTTCCAGAAGATTGCCAACAGCATTGACCCCGACACCGGCCAGCCGTACTCGTTCTCCAAGGCGGTTGCCCTCTGGACGCAACAACACCCAGACGATGTGGTGGACTTGGTATCTAAGCGCACCGCCGCCAATGGCACGAACTTCCCTGAGACTAACCAGTACATCAAGATGTGGAACGACCACTCAGGCGACATCATTAAGTACCCCACGTTGTTTGCCTACTACATCACCCGCAACGGCGCGTACAACCCTCAGGCGTATTCGTTGCAGGTCAACTCTCAACTTGAGAACGAGTCCACGCCAAGCGAGTACCGTCAGGCAATTCAGACCGCCATCGGTAACGACTACTACTACAACGTTCTTGAGCCGTTGTACTACAAGAAGTACGGCACCTGGCTTGGCGCTAACAACCCGAACAACAACATCTCGTATCAGGGCTACAAGGAGCTTACCCAGGCGGCTCGTGAGTTCGGTATCAACGACAACCCTACTTGGTGGGCGAACTCCAACTTTGGCGTAGCGAAGGCGGCACAAGAAGCAAAAGCCGTGTCTCAGTTGGCGCAGTTCATCAACGACCCCAACGCCGCAAACGTAGTCGGCCAGCAGGGTTTGGCAAACCTGCGCGAACTCTACACCACGTACAACCAAGTGGTCACTCGCGTTCGTGAGGATCGAAACATGGGCGCAAATTCGTCGGCGTACAACCTTGAGAACGAGTGGTACAACCTGTGCCAGAAGATTTCCACCGAACCACAATGGGCGCCTCAGGCGTACCTCATTACATCCGTACTAGCGAAACTCCCGACAAAGTAGGAACGTATGGCAGAAGAAACCGCACCTAAGACCCTTACCGTTGACGACCTGCAAAAGATGGCGCACGACTATCAGGTGCCAATGTCCGAGCAGACCATTAAGCAGATTGCTGGCGATGCTGTCACGCCGGAGAAGGCCAAAGCGTTTGAGTCGTATGTCCAGACCGCCGCACAGGGCCTCTACCCCACGCTGGCGCCACAGATTAAGGCTGGCATCCCCACCGCCTACCTCCTTGACCCTTACCGACAGGTAGGCAAGCAAGTGCTGGGTGAGGAATTCGAGCCGGACTTTGTGGGGAACACCCTTCACGCAAGGGCGCTCTCTGGTGGTTCCGACCCCGCCACCGGACGTCCTGCCCCGATGGGCCTTGACCAATGGACGAAGTTTCTCAAGACCGAGCCGTCTTTCGGTTGGTCTAAGACCCCTGACGGACAGCAGGCGTACCAGAACGTCCT
>Ga0208741_10000727_pt1 | contig 14673 bp, 28 predicted proteins | sample CryBogCBE03Jun09_FD_184576 | JGI IMG/M metagenome (GOLD analysis project Ga0208741, IMG submission 184576) | Freshwater microbial communities from Crystal Bog, Wisconsin, USA - CBE03Jun09 (SPAdes) | ecosystem: Environmental > Aquatic > Freshwater > Lake | place: Crystal Bog, Wisconsin, USA...
GCAGTTAAGGCCTCTTCCAAATCGTTAGCCATTGCTAATTCTCCTTATATGTATTGGATAGGGGTTTATTTTTAATTGCTTAGAAGCCGCGGTCGGCTTGAGCAAACTTGTTTGCGAAGAATGGAGTTGAACCCCATACTTCATTCTGAACCTTACGAAATGCAGAAGAGTTCATCTCTGCAAGTTGACGTGGGTCCAATTCCTCCGACTCTGACAAGTCAGAGGCGTCGTTTCCTACAGAAGTGCTGGTGAGTCCCTTACGGTAAACGGTGTTGCCGTTACGGTAGTTCTCAACTGCACTCTTCTTGGCTTCAGCAACAGCAGCAGTTGCGGCTGCAGCAGCAGCCTCTGCTACCATGGCTTGAACTTGCTCCATAGTAAATGTATTTTCGGTCACTGTAATCTCCTTGGATTCGTGTGATTCTTCGGCTGCAACTTCTTCGGCAGCAATTTCTTCAGCGGCTTCAGCCTCTGCTTCTGGTGCTACTTCTGCGTCTGCAACAACTTCGTCTGATTCTTTGGTAGCCTGTGCAGCAACAATCATTGATGCAAGGGCTTGAAGGTCTGCGTCACTCAGCGTACGAGTAGCAGCGGTTTCAAGCGTTGCCTCTTCAGCCGGAGTTTCTACAGCAGTGATTTCTGCAGCCACTTCTTCAGTGGTGTTTTCATCTGACACTTCTGTCTCCATTTCTTGAGTTGGGGCATTGTCGCTTGACTCTGCCGATTTTGTCGTGTATGTTCCACCACGCTTTTTGTACTCTTGGGAAGCCCAAGCGTTAGCAACAGCGGATGGATATACATCGAATTTTTTCTTTGCGTCAGCAAGAACTGCTGCGTAAAGTTTTTTATCTGCTGGTTCACCCTTACGATTAGGAATAATCTTTGAGTAATCCTTTTTACTTGCTTCAGCCTGTGGTACAGGGTCTCCGCAAGTTGGGCAATACATAGCGTCCTGGGGAGTTACTTCTCCGCAGTTACCACAGCCAAGCGCATTTGCCGTCATTGAAGTTGGCAAAGGCGCTCCACACATGTGACAATGGATTGAATCCTCGTGACACTCGGTACCGCAAGATTCGCATTCTCTTGTCATCATTGACGGAGTAGAAACTGCCTCTCCGCAACTAGGGCAAAATTCTGCATCTGCTGGGCAACCAGGTGCGCCACAGTGTTCGCATTCCATGTTGTTGTCGTCTTCCATAGATTCATCCTCTGGTCCCATGCCACCAGCATCGCCGGTTGCATCTACCTGTGACCAGTCAGGCTTAGATAGGTAGATGTCGCCATCGTCATCTGGGTCAATTGCGTGCATAGCAGCAATAGCACCAAAAGCAATACGATTAGCAACAATCCTTAGTTTATGAGGGTCATTTGTTTGACCAGTAACATTAATTGTGTCGTAGTCATTAACAAGCGAAATAGAAGCATAGGCTTCTAAGATTTCTTGAAAGTCATTAGCAAGTTGTTCCTGCTCGCTAACAATGTTAATACCAAACTTTTTTGCTGCTGACTTAATGCGAGATTTAATACGCGCTAGTTGAGCAGTTGTGTACAAACTAGCATTGTCACCTTGATTAATGTATGACCAAGCAGCACGAACGTGTGCGGCAGTGTCAATTGGGTAACGCTTTTTCTTGTCCTTTTGGTAACCAGGGTCAGCGTACGTTACATTGCCGTAAGGCTTAGATGCGTCTTTTTCAAAGATTGAATTTACAGCGTCTTCTACTGCTGTTTCTACGGCGTCGCGAATTACGTCAGCGGCTTCGTAGGCAACCATTTCTTCATCACGTGAAACAACTTCTACGGTTTCAACTGATTCAAAGATTGCAAGTTTGTTGTGTGACTCTGCAAGAGAGGCGTATTGAATTTCTGCACCCTCAACGCCTGGGCTGTTGGTGAAGTCAATACCGTGAATAGCAAGGTCGTCAGCAGTTGTTGCTTCTTGACCATCGGTGTGAACAACCGTTTCTGGATTGCCACGCCATTCTCCACGAATAGAAACGCCCTTAATAAACTTTCCTGCAGCAAGGTTTGCAACATCACGGCCGTGAGCGGTGTTTGCAATTTCTGCTTCAAATTGAGCAGAACCATCAGCAAGTAGTTTTACGTTTGTAATGCGACCAACTGTTGAGGTTGCGTCGTCTTGGAAAGCCGCTGCGTGGCTGGTAGCCATGTTTAATGGCATTCCTTCACCAGATTGAATCTGGCCTTGCATGCGTTCTACTGCCTTTGCAATGTTGCCGCGTGTGTAAAGACGACGGTTTTTTGAAAGGCCCGGCTTTAAAAATATTCCACGAATAGTGGCAGCCTTTGTTGAAGCCATAGTTGGGTTCTCCTGAGATTCTTTAGCGTCTAGTTTTTTAATGATTCCATTAACCCAAGAACGTCCAGCGTCTCCGCCCCAACCAAGCCAAGCAATATATCCTGCAGATGGGTTTGATTGATTTGCCCAGTCTTTGCCCTTTTTGTCAACTTCGTGACGAGCAAAATATGAGTGCATTCTTTTAATGGTGTCGGCAGATATGTTTTTACCATTAGAAAGGTCTCGTGCACGAGCAACGCCTACGGCGGTCATGCCACGATTGTGCTTCCTGCGCAGTTCTAGTGAACGTGCAGCATTTGCCCTAACTTGTTGTGGTGGTGAAAAACTGTCTGTCATAGTTTACTTTACTTTGCAGTTTTAATTTTATTTTTTTATAAAATAAAACGAACTGGAACCTTAACAACAATTAAACCATACTTGTCAATGTTTTAAGACTTTTTACCTCGGAGTAAATCTCTTTCCGTGGTTCTTCCAGCGCTTGACGTGTGTAAAACGCTTGGAACGAATTCTTAAGCGTTGTGTGTGTCGGGGCCTTGTAGAAGTTCCCCATGAAGTTCTTTGGCCATAACGACCAGGGGATATGCTTCCCCTAAATTTTCTAAATTTGCCAGAAATACTTGGTTTTTTAATCGTTGCTCTTTTGTGATAAGCAAGCCAACGACTTCCTCTGACGTGGTTCTTAACACTTGCTATTTCTGTCATTCTGTATAGACGAGCACGTGCTGCGTCTCCACGAGATTTAACCGTTGATTTATGCAAAGAATGAAACGTTGCTGCTGTTGTATGCCTAAATTGCCCGCGAGCCATTCTTGCTTTTGCAAGGTTTGCTCGTTCTGCTGCCAACTGCGCTGCAGTTTGCATTCCAGAAGGGTGTTTGGCGTGCATCGCATAAGCGGCTGCTTGACCAAGAAAACGTTTACTTTCGGCCATTAGCCGACTTCTTTAGACACCAATGCTGCGGCTTTAGCAGCGGTCATTCCTTTGTATGAGACAAATTTAAAGATAGGCTTTGTTTGGTCTGCTTGAGGAAAAGTGTCTGCATCAATGATGCCACCTTCGCTGTAAGCGTTTGGTTCGTTATTGCTCATCTTCTAAAGACTCCGATACAGATTCGGTTCCCTTTGGGGCACCTTGTGGTGTCATTGGAATTGGTACTTGACCTGGCTTTTTAGGTCCACTGGACTTTTTTGTTGCCTTGTCTTTTGGAGACCTAGTTGTAGTGCCGCTTACCTTTGAACCAGGGTTAGTGGTTGGGGCAACTGGGGCATTCATTGTTTGACCTTGCATCTGAACAACCTGAAGGTTGGCCTTAGATAGGTCACTGAGGTCTGACCATAGAACCATGTTCTGACGGTCAACAAGAATTGGGTCATCTCCACCTTGAATTGGTGGTTCTCCAATGTCTGCACGAGCACGGTTAACTGTCCACGTACCGTTACGGATGCGCTGGTCACGAATAAGTTCAATAACTTCGTCGTCTCGCCAGTCAACAACACCAAACTTAAGAATCCAGTCTTTAATACCGTAGGCTTGGTACATAAGATGAAAGGACATTTTTTCAAGAACTAATTCTTGAATTGGTCCTACCGTATTAACACGGAAAGTTTTGTCTTGCTGGGTGCCGGTTCCTCCCCCAAGGTTACCGGCTTCGATGACACCAACCTTTGAAGGTGGTACACCATACCCAGACAAGATTTCGTCGCGGCGCTGTTGAAGGGTGTTAAGCCAGTTATTAATCTGGTTTGTTCCCATTTCATGCACAATGGCACCACCCTTTGTTTCAAAGAGGTTACCGATATTGCGTGCGCCAAGGTTTCGAATTGCGTACTGTTGTTGTAGGCGCTTCATTTCCGATTCAGGAAGTGCAAGTGGCCAGTCAACGTGAGCACGCAGTGGGTCACCGCGCTTCATCGTTTCTTTGATGAGTGCTGCGGTAAACAACCAAGAAGTAATAGGCAGAATGTTCTTCTGCGTTGGGCTTACACCGTAAAGGGTGTCGCCAGGTGCGTCAAACTTAATGTGAATGACTTCGTTAGGCTTAAAACGAGCCTCACGATTTGTTGGTGTTTTTTGGAAATATCCTCTAAGAACACCGTGTTCATCTGCAAGAACAGCCATTGTTGTTGGGTCAAGCGGGTATAGAGCGACTGGCTCTCCCATTGCCCAGACTACTTCAATGAATGCGTCTCCAAAAATGAGAAGGTCAGTAATAACTTTGCGCATAAGTTGACGAATATCGTCGCTTGGATTTACGTAATCAAGAAGTGATTGAATTTTGTCAACTTCAGGAGTTGTCTTTGGCGTTGTTTCTGGTGAATTAATTCCACCTCTGTGAACAACTTCCAGTCCACCGGCAGTTGCGGTGCGAGCAATTGTGTCAATTGAAGCAGATGACCAAGGACATGCAAGATATGCTTGCAACAATTGTTGCATGAATGTTGGTCGGTCAAGTGTACCGGCGGTGACATTCTCACCAGGGTTCATTTCAGTTGAACCACCAATAGGTACTCCGGTTGCATAACCGGCACGCTTAGGGCCACTCTTAGGGCGGGCTTCAAGGATTTCGTCGTTGAACGCACCAGCCTCTTCAAGTCCCCTTCTAAAAGAATTAATAGCCATTGGTTATCTTTCGTTAAAAGGGACTAAGCCCAAGGTCTCCCACAAACATACTACCAAAGTTTGGTTGCTGGAGTGCGGGCGCATCTTCTTCTTGGACAATAACCATTGTGTCAGGAACACCTGTTTTAAAAGTTGGCTCCGAGTCGTAGATAATTGGGCGTGCGTACGTTCCAGCCGCCATGCAAACATAGCGCAATGCATCGGCAATGTGGTCTTCAACGTTACGGGTTTCCGCATCGTCTGGTTTTGCCTGGCTTCTAGGAAGAGCCGGGATTGTTTCAATAAATTGAGGACACTTGTCTTCAAAGACATGAAGCATTGGGCATCGTTTCATGCCTTCTGCTCTGTGAATGTCACAGGCTGGTCCGTCGTTAAGGAATTGATGAACGCGTGACCAACCGTTAATTCGGTCGTTATCCGCTTTTGTAATTCCACAACCCTCCATGCCATAAATGTCAGCAATAGACATTGGTGTTCCGCGTGAGCCCCACATTGAAGGGTCGGCTACTCGGATTACTTCGCGCTCACCATGTGAGTGCTCGGCATCAAGAATAAGTTTTGCTTGATTGTCTGCTTGAATTCCAGAAACACAAATCTCTCTGTAAACCCAAATACGCTCATCATTGTCAATAGCAATCCACACACATGCAAATGGTGCGGCATAACCATAGTCAATGCCAGCGTAACGAGGCCATTCCTTAGGAATTTCAAATGAACGAACAACATGTTTTGAATGTTGCCATTGTTCAAAGAACTGGCCAACCATTGCGTCCCAGTCACCGTCACGCATTGCGGCTCGACGCTGGGGGTCTGGAATGGAGTTAAGAACAGCGTCATACCCTTCATTAACGTGAGGGTTGTCTGTTGCTTTGGCCGGAATGTAGCAGACTTCGCGACTGTAGTTTGTACCCTCAGTTACCTCGCGATGCCTTTTCTTACCACGTTGAGTGGGATTAATGAAACGGTCTTTAAGATACTTGTGGCCTGGGCCACCAGGGTTGGACGCTAGTCGCAGTCCAATAACGGGAACAAGTTTGTTACCCGAACGAAGACGCTCTTCAATGTGCTGAATAACCTGAGGCACCATTAATGAGGCTTCATCAATGTAGAATGCTTGATACTCACCACCTAGAATACGGGATGCGTCAACAAGGTTTTCTGCATATGTAAAGTTAATAATGGAACCGTTAGGGAACTTCAACATTTTGTTTGTGTTGTTCCACTTTGCGCCGAGGTCGCGGCCGTAATTCCATTTTGCTAACTGAGATAGAAATGATTCTTCCAACTCGGGATATGAGCGACGGAAACAACCGATGCGCATACCTGGGTAGTTGGCGGCGTTGTAGAGCGCGTCCATCAAGAACGCAGCGGTCTTTCCGCCACCAGCAGCACCACCGTAAAGAATTGCATCAATACGTTCAGCGGATGCTGCGTGAAAAACTTTCTGTCTGTCATGTGGTTCGTAATTCAAAATCTTAAATACGTCAACCGTCTCCGGTACAACAGCATTTGAAATGAATTTACCAAAGTTTGACATTACTTAAACCAAAAGTAAAATGACCAGGCAATGCTTAAAACAGAAGTTAACAAAATAAAAATTGATACACTTGTTTGCATTGCGGCAAGTGCTTCAAAGTATTTAACTTGAGAAGCATCTTTTCTTAGGCCTAGTTCACTGCTTGCTTCCATGAGTGCAACAGTCTTTTCATACTGTTCGTCACCCATGATTTTACGCGCTTCTATTTCTCCTACGCCGACAAGATTGCCAAGGCTAGAAAATAGTTCGTGCGCTTCGTCTTCGAAATCGTCTTCTGAGTTCATCACGAATTCCTTAAAATTTTAGGTAATCTACGTCATCGTCAGACATAAGCCTACGGATGAATTCGTCATGCGCTTCCCATTGCAAATCTACCGGAAGTTTTCTCACAATAGATACTTGCCACGGTTCAAAACCGAGATGGTAAAGTTCTGCATCGCTAGGTATACAGTTGCATTCCTCATTGGGCAAACAACTGTGGCGATTCTTACTCATAGATTACACTACTTTTTACGTTTGTCAAGCATTTCGAGGCGGGTGCCTCGGAGCAGGTTGTTCTGTGACCAGAGGGCGTCCATCAGATGACGTTAATTCTCTCTTAAAAGCCTTCCATCGGAAACGGTCCGGCGCACCTTCAGCAACCCATTCTGCGTAACAAGTGCCACACATGGCAGTCTTTGTTGCTGGTAAAACCATACAAATTTCACAGGGTTCGCTAGTTACGCGATTGCGTTTTTTCTCAACGCCTTCTTTAAGAAAGTTAATACTTTCCATGATTTGTCTGAGATTTTCCTCAGATTGAAGTATTTTTTGTTCAATATTCTTTATTTCACGGCGAACTGGGTCGTCCGGCTTGCGGCCTTCCATCTTGGCAATTACCGCTCGCTCCACCGAAGAAGAACTAGGGTTTCCACCACTGCGAGCAATAGCAACCCCGGAACTACCTGATGATAGGGTGTCAACACTTATTGCGTCTCGGCGGACCAATTCTTCTAAATCTTCTATTTTAAGTCTATTGGCAAACTTGTTTATATTCTCAAGGCTATCGACCATGCGCTTCAGCCTTTGCTGAGAACGTCGGTTTAACTTGCTTGCCACAAAAATCCTCCAATAAGTATAAAAAATGACGCCCCTAAAGGACGCCCAATCTACACATATGTTCTCACAGAAAGTCTATTCTGTCAAGGATTTACCATAGGCTTTTAGTAAAACAACAAATTGCTCAAGTTCCATTGTAACGTAAGACTTGTTTGTGCCAGTACGAGCACGCTTGTGTATTACTGCCCAAAGTTTGTTGGCTTTTTTTCCGGAAACTTCGGCTTGCTTGCACCACTCTGATAAGGCCATTGCTTTGTGGTTTTTTGCTTCAAGGACCATCGGCGTGTTTCGAATGTCACCAAGTGCCATATCGCTACTGCCCCAACGCTCAGCGTCAGGAAAACCACTTTCATTAAGGAAACGTACGATTGCAGTCTCGAAACTGGTTCCTTTTGCACGGGCTTTACTCATCTTCCGTTATAGCCCTGTCAATTTTTGCAGCATTGCTGTCAAAGTAACCTGACACGGTTTCTGTTGACCAATAAAATCCACAAATAAAACACTTTCGGTGAAGGTGCTCGTCAGAACGCCCACACAAACATTTTGCGCCGGGGTGAAGTTTTACGTAGGTGGTTGCTATAGTGGCTCGAATAGTGCGCTTAACTTCAGTCCATTTTCTGTCCTTTGGGTCATAGACCTGCTCCGAAGAAACTGACACCGAATCGTCTTCACATACCGTTCCACATTTAGGGCATTCCGTGACAATGGGGTTTACGCGAGGCATTGGAATGGAAAATTTTGGTTCCCAGGACATTACTTAAGTTCCTTTATAAATTCTTTAAGGCCAAACCATATAATGTAAAATGGCCACATAACAGCGTCACCAACCATACGACTGACGTAATCGCTTACCTCAAAATCAATGTCTTGCTCACGCCAGTTATCCCTTACCTTAAGGGTAATTTTAAAATAACGTATAAAAATAGCCACGGTTACTACAAGGTAACCAATTAAAATCAACTCAATCAAGTTCACTTACAGCCTCTATTTCTGTACCGTAAACTTCCTGCCATATCTCGTTGCTAACAATAGATGCAGCAACAACAGTACCGCCGTGAAGGTAGCAAATTCCTTCTTCTATAAGGCGTTCTGCTCCATCCACGCCAAGCACAACGGCTGGCATTTTGCCAAATTCTGAGGCATTGAAATTCATTTCCATAATGGCATAAACCCTGTCACCCTTGCGGCGAAGGCGGGCTGAGCCAACATGACGTGCGTCGTCAAAGTTAATAAATAGAGGGACAATCTCAGGAATGTCTACCTCGCGGTAGGTTAATTCTGGTTCGTCAATGTGTGCAAGCGCAATATAACGCTTCTTTTTTGCTGTTTTCATAGTATTCTTTCGTGTTCATCGGTCCTGCTCATAATAGTAGCGCAATTCTTCTTGGTACGCATACACCATTGACCAGGCAGTTTCTAGCCTATCAATAAGCCAGTCAATGTCAATAGCCATGTTGTCAAGCAGGTCCTGGAGCATTGGGTTTATGTTCTCTAGGCCATAAATAATGTCTGCCCGAGAAAGAATTTCCCTAATGCGTTCAAGTTCGTCGTCACCTATCATCGTGAACCCACTTGCCATTATCTATCATTGTTACCTGGTGTTGACAGATAACGCAGAAATTGCGATAGTGGCGCTCAGTCAGCATTGGCTGAGCCTCATGTCCACGCGATTCAATTTCAACAAACTCCATAATCAAAGAATACAGTACGAGTTAAAAAAATCAACCATTTAAACCTTGACATAAAACAAATAGAATGGTACTCTTATTGCGCGTTTCTAATAACTCATAAGGAGAATTAATGTCAAATACATCATCAATTGTTTCAATTGCTGTTGCTTGGGCCGGTACGGCTGGTGGCGGAGTTGCAGTGCTAAGAAAGTACGCAACCAAGGCTGAGAATTATATTTCACACGTTGAGGCAGAAGTTAATAGTGTTCTTGCAAAACTTGAAGTTCTTGACACAAAGTTATCAACATTAATTTCAACACCCACACCTAAAACTACATCAGCAAAAGTAAAAAAAGTTGTTAAAAAAACCGCGGAGCCAAAGAAGCGTTTGCGCTAATTTGCAATCCGGGGTAGTTCAGTTGGCAGAACAATCGACTGTTAATCGATATGTCGCACGTTCAAGTCGTGCCCCCGGAGCCAATGTCATATAAAGACAAAAAAAACAATCCGAGATGGTGTAACCGGCAACACTACAGACTTTGAATCTGTCATTCTACGTTCGAACCGTAGTCTCGGAACTTTATAAAAAAAAGGAAGATAATGGGAAAAAAACTAGACGAGGCTTATTACAAGATAAGGGCTCAAGCAGAGCACCACATGAGACTTTCTCAACAAAGAGATGAAGCCTATGACAAGGGTTTTGCTCAGGCTTATTATGAGGCTCTAATTATCATTACCGACATTCGCGGCTAGGGCAAAAGAGTGGACGTTCCTCAACTTCAAAGCCAGGCGCTGCACACGGCCCTATTGCCGTGGGAAGACAGCACCGCCTATCAAGTGGGACTTGGTAGAAACCATCAAAACCTTACAAAGCAAGACAGGGTATCTTACAAAGCAGAGAGCCTGATGCTAGACAATGTTCTTGCCAATGTCCACGCTGCTGCTGCGGAAATTGGCGCTTGCAAAATACTTGGTGCGTATTGTTATGCCGGTGTATGGGAGAAGGAAGACCACGATAAATACAGTGGCCTTCCCGATGGTCTTTGGTCTTCCACCGAACTAGAAATTAAATGGCGCCGCAGCAGTTTTGCAATGCCCGTTGACCGTAAAGACGCAGAATTAAATCGTTTGGTTTTATGGGTTGAAAGTAAGTTGTCTTTGAAGTACAGTTGTGTTTGTACCTACTGTGAGAGTAGTAACTTAAAAGAAGTTACCACCGTCAGAATTTTAGGCGGGGGCTATGCAAAAGACTTGTGGGAAAACGGGAAACCGTACAACAACGACACAAACAGAGTTGCTGTTCCTGCAATGAAATTAACCCCTATAAAGGAAATATATGAAAAAATGGTGTGAATGCAATCCACGATGTATGGTAAGAAATCCGCGCAAAGAAGTTGTACACGGAACTTACTCTACACATTCCAGCAGACATAACTGTCGTTGTGATAACTGTGTTGTAGCATACAAGGCGCATGTTGAAAGCCGTGACCTTGAAGCATTGATGGAATACCTAAAGAAAGAAAGTAATGAAACAAGTAACGCTTAACCCCAACATTGAATTTGAGGCAGTTCTAATTGAACTAAAGGAAATGCACGACCGAAAGTCCAAGGATTACGGTTCCCCAGAGGATAGTTGGGCAAACGTACTAGCCAGCGCCGAGTTTGGGACTCCTGGATGGGTTGGTGCGCTTATTCGCATGAATGACAAACTTCACCGCATAAAGAACCATATTCGCTATGGCACACCAATGACCAATGAATCGGTTGAAGACAGCCTTGTTGACATGCCCGTCTACAACATTGGCGCCATTATCTGTTATCGCCGTGACACCTATGGGCCAGATTGGTACAAGCGATGAAGCACAAGGAAAGCATTGCTTTGTCAAGTGGAAGGTTTTTTGCGGAGATTATGTCTTCCAATAAACCACGCTGGTATCAACGTTGGCAACGTGGGTACGTCCAAGCATTAAAAGACATTCAATATTTTCTTGACCCAGAATTAAACATTGCAATTGTCCCCTTGAGCGAGTATCGTGCAACAGAGGGATTAATAGAAAGAGAAGAAGATTAATGACAACTATTCCACCACGCCGCTACCCGCGCAAAATGAAAAAACAAATGGAAAAAGTTAGCATGGATTTTACCGTTGAAGAATACCAAAAGATTAAAGAGATGGCTAAGGAGCACGGTATGCGACCAACACATTTTGTACAATACGCTCTTGTTAACGCTATTGAAAAAGAAGGTTTACCATGGTCAACGTCAAAGTAGGAGACGAAGTTTTTAACACAGAGCGCCTTGGCACGGTTGTTGGTTTCAACAGTCGTGGCTTTCCTATTGTTGAATGGAAAAGCGGCGATATTCTTGTTGAGAAAGAAGAAGAACTTTACGTTGTTAAAGGCTTTGAGCAGTGACAGATTGCAAGCATTGTGGTTTAAAGATTGTTAAGTACTCACGAGATGGTACTGACTGGGAAAACATTGGCGATGATGACCAATGGGTTCACCTATCACCGCACGGTTCGCACAAGGCTGAGCCAGAATGGATGGATGAAAAATGAACATAGTAATTAATTGGATTGCACACATTGCTTTAGTTGGCGCTATAGCATTTTTCTTGTTTGTGTTATTCGGTATCTTTGGGGCGTGGAAATAATGGGTGCTCAAACTAATTTGTTGTGCGTGTGGATTGTAATTATTTACCTATTATGGAAGACTTGGTGATTAATGTTTTATATTACTTTTGGACTAACCTGGGCTATTGGTGTTGTTACGGGTGCGCTGTTAATGCTTATTTGGGACATGTTAGTTAACTAATGTGGTCTTGGGTTCTTGCCGTTGTTGGTTCGCTCGGTTTATTTTTTGTCGGGGGAAAGAAGATTTGGGGATGGGGAATACTCATTCTCAATGAATGCTTATGGGTGGCCTATGCGCTATCTACTAAGCAGTATGGTTTTATTGCGTACAGCATTATGTACGTAGCAATGTATGTTAGAGCAATACTAAACTGGGGGAAAGATGAATAACGAACCAACTGAAGTGGATTACGTGGATAGTGTTGTAAATTTTTGGGCAATAGATGATTCCCTGGAAAAAATTCGAGGTATTTTAAAAGAAATATCTAAACTATGCGAGAAAACGGAGTATGACGATGTGGATTAGAAAGAAAACGCTTAAAGAGAAGATAGACAAACTAGAGGAAGAACTCTACCTCAACTACAAGAAGTTAAACTTGTCTATGCTTGATGCCCAGCGCCAAGCACACGTCTTTGATACACTTAGAGCAAAGTTACACCTAGATTCGTAAGGTGTGAGCCTTACAGAAGGGCTCCGATTAAGGACGACCTCAACCTTCTGTGCGGCTCAGGCCAGACGGGAGTCTGCATCGCCCACAGTCTGTACACCCCCCCGGTTGCAGGCTGTGGGTATTTTTTTGGGGGGGCGGCATAGCCGATTATTCTATATCACTTATTTTAATATAGTTTGTGTTTTGGGCCGATACGATATAACATATCATACATATTTTCCAGCCAACTACCTTATTTAACTTCCCATTTAAATACTTAACTACCAAAGGCCTTGGCCTTCAAAAAATTTTTTTGAAAAAAGGGGTTTTGTTTATTTGCTGGAAATGTAAGAAATAACAATAAGGATGACTATTACTGTTATACTTAGTATCTCTCTTACTAATAACATATAGAGTATTGCGTTAAAGGTTGGAGTGAGTGCCTGGGGTGTGAGCAAGCCGCCCGTTGCTGAGTCGGATAACTGAGTCCCCCGGAGTAATATTCACCGCAAACAAATTCCCAGTCTGAAGCGTCAACCCCATGAACAACGTACCTATAGACGTATAGCGATAGGTGACGTGAAACGGAATACTATCTCCAATAAATGCTTGGAACTCCTCGGCATCAAAATTAGAAGTAATTTCATATACTTCAGCCGTAGTAGCGTCTACTTCTTTTTTCTTGCATTTACAGTTGCCATTACACTTGGACATTGTTACTCCTGAGTTAGTGTTATCTTTTACTTTATAACTAGTACCGATGTTATCTGTCTCTAGGTACCAACTAAGTGCTTCTCGTATGTTAAGGATGTTGTTAGGGTTCTCCCAAAGGTCCTTAGATTGCGATACAGAGGCTTTAATACTGGTAGGGGTACTGATACGTTGGTAGTACCTGAAAAAGGGACCCGCTTCGAAGATTTCAGGTTTTCCCCCCGAATTTAAAATATACGAATCTACTGCTGCGAAGATAGAGCGCTTGTACAACCCCTCGGTAAAAACACGCATTTCTAGGGAGCCGCGCTCTGTACGGTTTACTTGAACCTCGACTGAGGCGTTATTAGTTGCTTTGAAAAGGAGACGTGCTTCTTCCAGGTTCTCCCCGTTAAAAATAACGTACTCAAACTCTTTTCCGTCTGAAATTCTAATAGCCTTTGCCATACAACAATTATACACAAAATGGGACCCAAGTCAAGGCTTTATTCTACTTGAACAAATGTTCGGATAATAGAACTACCTGTGACAGACGTGGTGACACCGTGGAAAAGAAATGCTGTTTGTGTGGGCTCTCGCTGGCGCTCTAATTAGGGCAATTTAGGCCAGTCGGGCCAGAATTGTTTAGATTATTTTGTAAAATGCCTGATGAGAGGGCATAAAATGGAATTGCAATTAGTGTTACTTTATGCAATACTGTTTACAGCGAGGTAAATAACCTCGAAGAATTGCCAAGATGTTCCACGTGGAACATAGAGGAGATTAGAATGAAGAACCGTAACGCTACTTACGAGGCACTAGCCAAGCGTGGCAAGATGACCCCTAAGTTCGATTTGCTGGCCGATACCCTCGACACCAGCGCTCTTGTCGGCGGTAAGTTCGCCGATTACGAATTAGCCGATACCCAGCGAGGTAACGGCGCTGGCAAGTGGTTGACCGCCAGACTAGAGTCAGACGGCACTACCAGCCTTATCATTGTGAATGATGAGATGGTAAGTAACAATACTGAACTAGAGAAGATTACTGTGGTTATTAAAAAAAGTTCAGGTGTAATTTACTGGGCAGAGATGGAATGTAACAAGCGTGGCCTAGTAACTGACAAGGCAGGTCGTAGTTTCCCTAAATCTAGGGGATTGGTGAAGCCAATGACGGCAATCCAGCGAGCAGAATACCTTGCCCAGTTGTCAAGAATTGCCCAGACGGCTGGAATTGGCAAACCAGTAGACGACCAGCAGGGAATGGACTATTTCGTGAAAGTAGGCCAGCACCTTGACAGGTTCGTGAACGGTGGCAAGAACTGGAAGCGTGAGCACGCTACCAAGTAGGGAGAGGGGGGGGAGACCCCCCCTACCCAACCCCCCCCAATTGTTAAAAAAAATCTAAGTGAAAGAAAGGAGTACCTGATGAAGAAGAATAACGCTGAAGGCCTAGTA
>Ga0208741_10000728_pt1 | contig 14665 bp, 4 predicted proteins | sample CryBogCBE03Jun09_FD_184576 | JGI IMG/M metagenome (GOLD analysis project Ga0208741, IMG submission 184576) | Freshwater microbial communities from Crystal Bog, Wisconsin, USA - CBE03Jun09 (SPAdes) | ecosystem: Environmental > Aquatic > Freshwater > Lake | place: Crystal Bog, Wisconsin, USA...
GCATAGAAGAGGAGGCCAAGGCACAGGGTAAAGCTTTGCAAGACATGACGCTGGGGGAAATGGATGCGATTTGGAACAGGGTGAAAGGTGAAATAAATAACAATAAGTAATTAATAATTAGACATGGCTTGCGGTTGATTTTGATGGTTACTGGGCAATAAATCATGTTCTTTTGGTGGGGGCTGTACAAAGTGCAGGTAAACATAATATCGCATTTTTTTCTCGGTACTGATGGGGCTGTAAAAACGGGTTTTCGATGAGTAAATGTTAATTACTAATGTTTAACTAAAAAAATCATAACCATTTTTGATACAGGTAATAAAAAAAGCTGTTTACAAGCACGGGTATATTTTTATTGCGGCTGCATGGCTGTATACCATATCATTTTTATTTACCAATTATTTTTCATATAGTTCTTCACCTGAAAAAGTAAGTAAGGTTTTAACAGGGTACCTTCGTAAGCAAGAGCTTCGCTTTGCCGAATTGGCCGGGGACACATCGTCGTTGGGTATTATACTAAACGAGAGCCCTATAGATAAAAAAAAAGCACTACTCAATAATTTTTTTGGCATTTACGCCTACCGGGTAACGGGGCAGGGCGAACCCGTGGAAGTATATTGGAATAACAACACTATGGAGCCGGGCATGGCAGATATTGCTAGGCCCGATGGCAATTATTTTAACACCTATTTAAATGGCTCGTTTTACTACATAAAAAAAACTGTTACGTATAAGGCAAAACGGTACATTGTAGCTTGTTTGGTACCCGTGTTGTGGAATTATTTTTACAATGAGAAGTATAAAGAGCCTTGGTTTCAAAATTACCCCGAACTGGCTGGCGAGTACGAAATAAGCCGAAACGATTCTGGTTCCGCGGTTGTGGCCCAAAACCAAAAAGTATTGTTCAGGGTAAAAAGCAGGCATACCATCAACAACGACCGGCCCGGTGCTTTTTCAACCCTTTTGCGGGTGTTGGCTGTAATATTGCTAATAGTATTCATCAACAGCATAGCCACCGATATAGTGGGTGACATTGGTTTTTTTAAAACCTTTTTCTTGTTGGCCGGCCTTGTTTTTGTATTACGCTACCTTACTTATTATTTCCCCGTGCCGTTTAATTTTAGGCAGTTAAAACTGTTTGAGTCTACCACATACAGTAGTAAGCTAAACCAGTCGCTTGGCGATTTGCTCATTAACTCGGTATTGTTGTACTGGATGACGTCTTTTATTAAATTTAACCGGCCCAGGGTTTTTAAAGGGGGCGTGGAACCCGATACCCGCATCATGGTATTTTTTGCCATACTCTCATTAACGCTCTTGCAATGTATCCTTTATTTTTTTGAGGATACGATGAGCAGCCTAGTGGAGAATTCGAAAGTTAGGTTTGAGGTAACAAACTTTTTCACCCTGGATGTTTCAATTATTGTAAGCTTTATTATCATTTGCTTGTTGTTCCTGTCGTTCTTCTATTTATCGCATTTGTTTGTAAAGCCCTTGTTCAGGTCGCGCTTGTCATTAAAGTACAAGTTGCTTATTATGGTGTCCATTGGCCTTGTTTTTGTTACGATAAGGGTTTTTACCAAGCCTGCCGGTGTTAGCCTGCTGGTGTTGGTATGGTTTATTGTGTATATATTAATTTTGGAGCGCAGAAAAAGCGACGCTGCCACTAATATTATAGAGTCGCCATTTTTTCTTTTTTGGGCAATTTTTTTCACCCTTTCTGCCACGCTGCTAATTACCTACAAGGTAAGGCAGATAGAACTTGGGCAGCGTAAAAATATAGCCGAGAGCTACGCATTAAAAACCAACAGCGACATTTTAAAATTGGTCAATATTTCGGTAAACAGCCTCGATTTGGCCGCACTCAATAATGGCTTTTACCGGTTTGCCGACCCCACAGTCAACAAGCGACTAAAAGATAGTATTATCAACAGTAGCTTCCAAGATATCCAAGATAAATACAGCACCCATATTTACACCTATGATAATAAGCAATCCCCGCTTTTTAACGACGATTCAACACCTTATAACATTATAAAATCGAGTATACAGGAGCAACCCCAAAAAAGCACGGCGAACGGATTGTTTTTCTATGAAAATGCGCAGGATGTGTTCAGCTACATTTATAACAAGGAAGTATATAATGATGATGGCCTATTACAAGGTTCGTTGTTTATTGTGGTAAAGCCAAAGCGGTATGATAGGGATGCTTTGTTTTCACCATTGTTTAGGTTGGTCAAGAATTTGTCTACCGACGACAATACCAACTATTCTATTGCATTTTATGAGAAGCAGCGCCTAGTGAAGACCTCCAACAATGAGTTCGATTTTCCAGATACCATTTACCAAGGCCAGGCCCCTAAATTTGGTGACACCCTTATTTCAAAAAATGGCTACAGCCAGTATTGGTACACCGCCGGTGGCAATAAGATAATTGTGGTGGTAAAAAAAGGCGATGGGTTGCTTACTTCGTTCACCATATTTTCATACCTGTTTTGTTTGTTTATTGCTTTGGTTATTTTTTTATATTACAGCAACCTGTTGTTTAAAACTGGCTTTAGGGTGGGTGTTATGAAACAGGTTTTTTATTTCAACATCCGCACCCAAATTCAGGCAACACTAATTTCCGTCAGCATTTTCTCGTTTATCGTCATTGGTATCATTACCATATCGTTTTTTATAGTGAGTTTTAACAAAGACTCCATCGACAAATTAACCCATACGGCCAACGTGGTAAAGGCAGAGATAGAAGAGGCCGAAAAGAACCCTGACTATAATGACAGCGGCCCCCCTGATATGGCAAAAGGGTTAGGTAGTAGGCTTAAGCAACGGGTAAAGGAGATTGCTGCCCTGCAAAATGCCGATGTTAACGTGTACGACCCCCAGGGTAATCTTACTGTTACCTCACAGCGTTTTATATTCGATAACCAGATATTGAGTGGTAAAATGCAGCCGGAGGCCTACCAGGCATTGCACTACAGCCACAGCACCTTGCATGTTCAAACCGAGCAAATAGGCACCATATCGTACTTAAGTATTTATGTGGTGCTTAGGGATGTTAGGGGCAATGTGATAGCCTATCTAAATATACCTTCCCTTAATTCGCAAAACGAACTGAAGCAGGAAATAAACAATTTTTTGGTTACCCTCATCAATATCAACGCCCTCATTTTTATTTTTGCCGGTGGCATTGCCATATTGGTAACCAGCCGTATTACCTCTTCTTTTACACTCATAGGAAGTAAAATGAAAGAAGTAAGCCTTGGCCGCATAAACGAGGAGGTAGTTTGGAAAGGCAGGGATGAAATTGGTGCCTTGGTTAACGAATACAACAAGATGGTTAGAAAGCTTGAGCAAAGTGCGCAGGCTTTGGCTAGGAGCGAGCGGGAGGGGGCTTGGCGAGAGATGGCCAGGCAGGTGGCCCACGAAATTAAAAACCCGCTTACGCCCATGAAGCTTAGCATACAGTATTTGCAACGGGCGGTTAACAACAATGCACCGAATGTAAAAGAACTATCGCAGCAGGTAGCCAATACCTTGATTGAACAAATTGAACAGTTGTCAAAAATCGCGGGCGATTTTTCGCAGTTTGCCAATATCAGCAACGTGTCAATAGAGGACTTTGATATGAGCGAGGTTATTGCATCGCTCATTAATTTGTACAGTGCAGACAGCAACCTGCAGTTGGAATGGGTGCGTTCAGAAACCCCCTGCGTAATAAAGGCGGATAAAGTACAGATAAACCGGTTATTTACTAACCTTATTAAAAATGCCATAGAGGCAACCACGCACCAAGGGTTAATACAGGTGTATTTGCACCAATATATTAAAGGGGGTAACGTGGTGGTGTCCATTGCAGACAAGGGTTCTGGCATACCCCTAGAGATGCGGCAAAAAATATTCATGCCCAATTTTACTACCAAATCGTCGGGCACGGGGCTGGGGCTGGCCATTTGCCACGGTATAGTGGAAAAAGCCAACGGGGAAATTTGGTTTGAGACAGAAACAGGTAAAGGTTCCACGTTTTATGTGTCGCTGCCGCTGGTGAAGTCATAACGATTGTGAAACCATTTTTTATAAGGCTGCTTCGGTTAAGTTGGCCACGGCGGCAGGTGTTGGAACGAGCCTCCTAAATAGCGATTGTTCTTTTGCTTAAAGTATTCATTGCCAGAAAAAAACGGATATTTACAACATAATCATACCCCGCTGCTTATGCCATTGAGTTGTTGTCTTGTCTCCCTAAAAGGTGCCAAATTTTCCCGGCTAAGTTTTTTGTCCGGCTGGCTAACCATTGGCTGTCTTATAGCCGCCATGTTGGTTCATGCCCAAAGTGCCAGCCCAGCGGCCAGTAATATGCCTGTTGTTACCTTACCGTTCGAGAGATTTACAGTTGATAACGGATTGTCACAAGGTATGGTGCGCGGTATAATACAAGATAAGAAGGGGTTTATGTGGTTTGCCACAAAGGATGGTCTAAACAGGTACGACGGTTATAAGATTATTGTTTACAGAAATGACCCCAAGGATCCCTTCTCAATACCCGATAACCAAGTAAGTGCTTTATTGGAAGACCCAAATGGTAACCTTTGGGTTGGCACGGGTACCAAAGGGCTCTGTGTTTTCGACCGGGAAACCGGTAGATTTTACCACGTAGGCATCAACCACAAAAGCCATAACGGGTTTTATGAAGATATTGGGCGCATGGAATATAAAGGTGGCCAGCTTATTTTACGCCTCGGCCCAGCCATAGAAGTAATTGACGTAAAAAATGTTAAGCCAGGCATGTATGCGCATATTAATCAGTACGCGCGCGATATTTTTAGCACTGACCATATTAAACGCGTTAATACCGATGAACCACTCAATTTTTTGTTACTCAATAACAACAACCTGCTGATTATATCCCATGATTCGTGTTTTGTTTTGCATCAAAAAGAGGGTAGTGGCTATTTGGTGGCAAAAAAATACAGCCTCAAAAATCCCAGCGGGGCAGGTGCCTTACCCGACGGGCTTGTTGTAGACAGTATACGGAGGCGTTATTACATCGTTTCTGCCTATGGCAACAACAACTACCAAGTAACATTTCCCGGCAATACCGGGTTTGGGCAAATGCCTGCCCTGCCGGCTTTTAAAGATTCTGCCGGAAAAATATGGGTATTAGACAGCCTAATATACCAGTTTTCAACGTCGGATAAAACGGTAGCAAAACTTACTTCAACAGATGCGGAAATAACCCGGCTCTTAAAAAATGTTATATCGTTTTGTGTAGACAGAAACGGTATTGTATGGCTTGGCACAGGGGCTTACGGCATGATTAAGTTTGACAGCCATTTAACGAGGTTTAAAAAATTTAACCTGGGCAGCATTTATTATTTGGATGTTGACAACGCGGGGCGGGTAAACTATTTTCCACAAGGGCACAAAATGGAACCAGCGTATTTTGACCTTGAACATGCCATCAATTATAAAAACCTTATACCGCCAATGTTGGTAAGGCCCCAATGGTCAATCGGTGATGTAACAAATATTGTTAACGACAAGCGGGGCGACTATTGGATGGTTGTTTCAACTGACAATAACGCGCCGCCCGGCAAAACACCCATCAGCCTGCTTAAGTACAGCCCGGCAAACAATACGGTAACGCTGCACCTTACGGGCCCTCAGTTTTTAGGATACCGGTATAAAGCCATTATAAAAGACAACAACGACAACATTTGGATATTTGGTAACGACAGCAACGAAGACCGGATTATTATTAAATATAACCGGGAAAAGGATTGGGTAGCGGGTAAATGGAAGTTTCCTGTAGACAAGGGTATAGACAATTATCCCTTTATTTCTGCATGGTGGCAAGATGATGCAGGCGTGTTTTGGTTCGGCACCCGCAGGTTTGGGCTGTTTAGGTTTAATGAAAAAACAATGGAGTGGAAGCAGTTTAGGAATAACCCCAACGATTCTGCAAGCCTCCCATCCGACAAAATATTCTCGCTATGCCCCGACCCCGATAGCCCGCAAAAATATGTATGGGTAGGTACCGAGGGTGCGGGCTTCTGCCGATTTGAACTTAGCACCGGAAAGTGCAGGCGCTTTGGCGAAAAAGACGGCTTGCTCAATAATGTGGTGTATGGTATGCTCAGCGATGTTCAAGGCAACCTTTGGCTAAGTACCAACCATGGCTTATCGTGTTTTACCCCACCCGGGCTAACCAGCAAGGCGGCTGGCGCCAGTTTTATAAATTTTACCAAACAAGATGGCATACAAGATGATGAATTTAACAGGTATTCAGCCGTAAAAACAGCAGGCGGCACGCTTGTTTTTGGTGGGGTAAACGGTATCACTTGGTTTAACCCGGCCGATGTATTAAAAAAAGATGCCCCGCCCCAATTGGTTTTCACGGGGTTGTCAATTTTCAACAAGCCTGTTAGTTATAAAACAGACAGTAGTGTTTTGGCCCTGCCTATTGAATACGCAAACAGTATCAGCCTGCCTTTTAGCAAAAACATGTTTACGGTTAGTTTTGCCGAGTTGGAATACTCATCGCCAGAGAAAAAGAAATATAAATACTGGTTGGAGGGCTTTGACGACGATTGGATAGACAATGGGGCCAAAAATGAAGCCACCTTTACTAACCTTGACCCGGGAACATATACTTTCCATGTTAAATCAGCAGGCCGGGATGGTGCGTGGAACACCCAGGAACAGTTGCTCACGGTAATTATAAATCCGCCTTTTTGGCTAACCTGGTGGTTTCAAACACTGGCCATTTTTGCATTCGTTGCTGTTGTGTATGGATTATCCCTGTACCGGTTATCACAAACGCTTAAGGTACAAAAAATGCGCAACCGCATTGCAAGCGACTTGCACGACGAAATTGGCAGCACACTCAGCAGTATTTCTTTGTCTAGTGCAGTAATCCAAAATAAATTGGTGGGTACCACAGATGAAGTAAAAACGCTGCTCGACCAGTTGAGCATTAATGCCGATAACATGATGGAGGCTATGGGGGATATTGTATGGAGTATTAATACAAAAAACGACCGTTTTGATAATATTGCCATGCGGATGCGTGCTTTTGCCACAGGCATACTTGAACCACAAAACTGTCTGTTACAAATAAAGGTTGATGCAAGTGCAGAAGCGGTAAAATTAAATATGCAGCAGCGTAAAAACCTTTATTTGGTGTTTAAGGAGGCGGTAAACAACAGCGCAAAATATGCCAAATGCAAAAATGTATGGATTGATATAGCCATGGCTGCGGGCAAAAAAATGGTAATGGTTATTAAGGACGACGGTGCCGGGTTTACGATTGAGCAAAAAGGTAAAAAATACTTTGTGGCTACCTCCATGGGCAATGGCTTGGCCAACATGCAAAAGCGCGCTGAAGAGTTAAATGGCTCGCTGGCCATTCAATCGGCGATGGGGCAGGGCACAACCCTTTGCTTAGAGTTTTATGTATAAAAAAAGCCATCAATGCATTGGCTATCAAGCAGCTGATAAGTAAATCATTGGTTTCAATGATATTTGATTATTGTTTAATGTGTTAATTTGCGCCTATGCAATTAATTAAAGTGGCGGTATTTGAGGACAATAAGCCCCGGAGAGATCTTTTGGAGATGTTGCTGAACTCAACCGAAGGCATTATATGCTGCGGGGCCTACCCCGATGGCCGGGACGCCCTAAAACACATTGCGAGCAATATGCCCGATGTTGTTTTGATGGATATTGACATGCCCAATATTAACGGTATTGAAACCCTTACCGCTATACGCAGCCAGTACCCCGAGATTAAGGTACTGATGCAAACAGTATTTGAGCAGGAGGATAAGATATTTGACAGCATATTGGCCGGTGCAGATGGGTATATTTTAAAAAAAACACCGCCATCCAAACTATTGGAAGCCGTGCAGGAGGTAATGGCGGGCGGGGCCCCAATGACACCCACCGTTGCGCGCCAGGTGCTGTTGCTGTTTAATAACCGGCACCAAAAAATACCGAAGAACAATTTTGACCTTACGGAAAGGGAATTGGAAATTTTGGGGCTACTGGTAAACGGCTTTAGCTATAAAATGATAGCGGAAAAATGCAGTGTGTCATACGCCACCGTTAATACCCACATAAGCCATATTTACGAAAAACTCCATGTGCAAAGCGGCACCGAGGCCGTTGCAAAGGCCATACAAGAAAAAATTGTGCGCTAGCAGCGTTACGGTACGTTTTGGCCATAATAGGCGGGCAATATAGTGCCAGCCCTGTGAGGCAGGGCAGCACTTGCATATAATCCCCCTAAAAAAATGTATACTGGTTATTGCTATGTAAAATCATGGGTACTAAAAGATAGTTGTCTTTGTTGCTCAGCAAAGGCTTTGGCGTTTTGCGGCATACATAGGTTTAGTCAACGGCCTCTGTTACGATTGTCAAAAATATCGCCATTTATTTTGTCGCCCGATCATTGATTCCAATGATTTTTGCTGTTCACCTGCACAAAAATTGTTCGGCGAGGCATTTTGCCTAAAAAAAGTTGGGTTATTATATATGTCAAACAACTCCAATCATTCGGAAGGCACTCCTCATCCTCAATATTTATGTTCCCTTTTTGGTATTTCACCCATGAAAAAAAACTGATCGTGCTGTGTAACCACTTGACGTGCGATTGGCTTTTGTGTAATGGGGTAAAGCCTTTTTTCGCCAATATCATTGAAACCAATGATTAGTGGCTTTGGTTTTGGGTAAAAGTCATTGGTACCAACGATTGTTTTTTAACGCACCAATACGCACTTTTGGTTTGTTAAAAACTGGGTTTGCTAGCAAATTTTTTTTAGCACGGGTGGTAGCACCTACAGCAAGATTCAAAGGTTGTAAAACGTGCTTACCAACAATTTAAAGGGTGGTTGTTTGCAGTATTACCTTTTGCCATGTGTAGTAAATCTTTAAAATAGAGCTATTGTCATGAAAAACTTTACCAAGTTATTGTATGTAGTTTTTTTAACGTGTTTAAGCAGCAGTTTGTTAGCCCAGGTAGACACTGCTAAGTTTACCACGCCTGGTAGTTTTCAATGGGTGGTACCCGCAGGTGTTACGAGCGTTACTGTGCAACTTTGGGGTGCCGGCGGTAACCTTGTAGATGAGTCCTATACCACAACGATCTTAGGGAACCAGATTAAAATTACAAAATATTCAGCCTCGGGCGGGGGCGGTGCCTGGGTAAAAAGTACACCGCTTTCAGTTCAGGGCGGGCAAACTTGTTCAATAACGGTTGGTAAAGGTGCAATTGGTGGCGATTCAATAGGTGGTAACAGCAGCTTTAGTTATTCTGACATATTTCAAACAAAAACCGTCACAGCCAATGGTGCCCAAGGCTGGGTAGGCGGCACTACAACCACTAGTTGGGTAGCCCAAGCGTTTGCTGGGGGTAATGGGGGGGCTTGGACAAGTGCCGCGCCAGCTTTTTTCGGCGGGGGCGGGGCAGCTGCAGGTGCCGGTGTAAATGGTGCCAATGGTGGTAATGTAGTGGTCGGTATATTTTCAACTACTACCAATGGCCAAGGTGGGGCGGGTACCTTGGGTGGTGGTTCTGGTGCAACCGGGGGAAAAGACGATGCTGGTTTCCCTGGTGGTGGTGGCGCAAGCTTAACCGGATCTGGCGGCAATGGTGAGGTGTTAATTATATATACCTGTAATGCAGCCCCTTTTGCAGGCACCATAGGCAGCAACCACAGTATTACATTTCCGCCCGAGTTGGTGCCAGACAGTATAATCAGCATTAGTAACCCTCCGCCTCCTTTAGGTTTTAGCAAACTATTCTCTTATGTCTGGCAACAGACCACTGATACTACCCACCCCGCAAGCTGGGTAGCTACAAAGACCACAAAGAGTAATTCGGCAGGCTACCGTTTTGACCAAGATAGCTTGGGAACAACCACATATTTTCGCCGTGCCGTTAAAGCTTGCCCGGTGCTTAATAGTTCTGCATGGTCTAACATAGTGCAAATTAAGGTACTCAATTCCACCAACGGGCGCAACGGTAAAATTATTGGCATTGTAGAAACCCGCAATGGGGTTGCCAAAATACAAGGCAGAAAGGTTTATGCGCAGTGTACCACAACGTTAAAGGGGCGCTCGTCGGGTTATTTAGATAGTGCGGTAACAGATGCACTGGGTAAGTTTATCATTGACAGCGTATATTATGGGGATAAAACAACCGGTGACCCTGCAACTGTAAGTTTTTTGGTGTACCCTGATACAACAGGTGGGCATTTATACGATCCGCCCAATGCAACCGTTAATTTAAGTTCATCTAACGCTAGCTATGATTTGACATCTAATCCTTTTCAGGATACCACCGTGTTTGCATTAACCGGCCAAGTGTACCAAGAATGTAAAGGGTGCTTAATAAACGGTTCAACCAAGTTTAGTGATACGGGAACTGTTACCGCAGCATTGGATAGCGTTCATGTTACGGCTGTTGGCAAACACAACAAAAATAACAGTGAAATTGACTCCACATATACGGGCTACCTTAATCCGCCGGGCTTGTACGGTAATTATGCGCTTAATTTTCAACAGCCAGATAATTATACGGTTACGCCTGTGTTTAAAAACAATGTATTTGTGCCTGCTAACCAGGTGGTAAATTTAATTGGCAACGTGGGGCATGTTGATTTTAAAGATACTACCACGCACGTTATTTCAGGGCGCTTTAGTGCTGGCTGTAACGATACGCTGGGTACCGCAATACTGGAGTTTGACGATTTACTGCCCATGGGGTACGACGGCAAGCCACAAGCATCCATCTTTAGGAAGCAGGTGCAAACTGACGCCAACGGGTACTACTCCATACAACTGCCGGCACGGAAATATACAGTGCATGTTGTAAGTTGTACTGTAACAAGCAGGGTTGAGTTGGCTGCAAATACCGACGGTAACCAAGTGAAAGCGTTTTTTGACACCTTGCCAGTGGCGCTACGTTACCGCGACATCACAGCGGCCGATACAACATTAAATTTGGTGTACCAAAGGGCCCCCCAAATGCAGATTACTGGCCTGATAGACAGCAATACACTTATCAAGTGCCCTACACTTACCAATTATGCCATTTGGCCACAAGCCACCAAAAGGGTTGTGAAATTTATCACCTACCAAGGGCCGGTATCAAAAGGCTGTGGCTTGGATATGGGGACGATTACGTATAAAACTGATCTTCGGCAGCTGCAAGGTAAATTTGATGAGGATACACTAAAGCTTACGAACGATACTACCGTGCTTCGTTTTACCGCAGGGCCGCCTAACACACTTCAAGATAAAGCAACTGGGGCATACCCCAAATATTTATATGCCAGCTTTACTGACCAGTTTGGCAGGTACATAACAACCGACCCCAAGGCAACTAACCATACAGAACTGCCATTGCCTACCATTGTGGTTACGGGGGCTTCAGTTGATACCACCGCAGCCACATTTGTAACAACCACGCCGCAAATACCCATGCTGGTATTACACGACCCCCCAGGCACGGGCAGTTCTTCAGTTTGGTCTCAAAATACTACCAGCCAGCAAACGATGAGTTTTCAGTTGGGTGCATCTGCGTCTACTTCTGCTTGGACGAAAGTAAAAGTGGGTATAGACAATTTTGTAGGCCTTGGCGATGCGGTTGAAGTGAAGGCTTGGGGACAAATAAAGAGTACTTTGAATTGTACCGGCACATTTAACAACACAGACCAAGCTGTTATTTCTACAAAAGCATTGACAGAATTGAAAACATCCGATGCCGCAAGCAGCATAGGCCCAGACGCCGATGTGTTTTATGGCGGTGCAATTAATTTAGTATATTCAGTGGGCAATGAAATTGATTGGGACAGTACTAAATGTACCTTCTCGTCAAAACCAGTGATGATTTTTCAGCCAACCGGTCTCAGTACTACCTATGCATACACCCTTTCGGAAATAAGGGATGTGCAGATACCCAAATTGAAGCAGGCACAAGCCTTGGCCACCAGCAGCCAGTCGGCACTGTTTTTTGCCAACCAAATAAAAGTTTGGGAACAGCTGTTGGCTAATAATGCCAAAAACCAGCAAACTGCCAAATTGGATAAAAACCTCAGCTTTAGCGGTGGGGCAACCATTACCAGTTCAACAACAACCACCAACACAAAAACCAATACCTACCAGTTTAGTGTTGACATTGACCAAACCATTGCTGCTGAGGTTGGGGTGGAAGCGTCTGGTACTGGCGTATCGGGCGGGGTTACCGTAAAATGCCAGCTTACTACCGGCGGTACAACGGAGCAAACAAACACAGTAGAAACAACCACCGGTTACACGCTGACCGACAATAACACGGGCAGCGGCGGCAGTAAGTATGGCGACCTATTTTCGGTAAATGTGCTGAAGGATCCTGTTTATGGAACGCCCATGTTTTCCACTGTAGCGGGCGAATCCTATTGCCCGCACGAAGCTGGCACTGTTGCGCTGGATAGCCCTTACCTAGCTACTACCGTGCCGGTGTTATCGAACATACTAAAAGATACAGCCAACTTTACTTTTAATGCTGGCAACTTGAGTATCGACCCTAACCCCAAAACATATACCCTTTACCTGAATGGCGAAAGTAACCCAGACGGGGCAACCATTAACATTGGGGGCTTACCTGCGGGTACTAAGATAGCAGATGGATATGCGCTTTCTATTCCACAAAACGCAATAACACCTGTTAACGTACAGGTTATCCGAAATTCATCCAGCGGGGTGTATAATTACGACAACCTTAGCTTTACCCTAACTGATGCCTGTGAGGATGTTTCGAAAACCACCACCATTTCGGCCGATTTCGCTTCTCCGGTTAGCGGCGTAAATTTTGTTGCACCCGCTAACAGCTGGCTGGCAAACATCGCATCGGCCAACACGGTGCCGGTGATATTTAACGGTTATGATAAAAACAACCTTTCATCAATATCCCTACAGTACGACACTGCCAGCGGGTATAATTGGAAAACCGTTAATACCTTTACCCCCGGCAGTTTAAACGCAAACAGTACAAACTACAACTGGGATATAAGCCAGTTGCTAGACGGCGCGTACAAGCTACGGCTGGTGGTTGAAAAAGACTACAGCAACAACACCAAGGCGTTTGCTTATTCCCCAGTGGTGTCCGGTGTAGTTGACAGGCTTGCACCTGCATTGTATGGTGCGCCAGAACCTGCCACGGGCATTTATGTAACTGGTTCGCCAATTTCTTTCAGTTATACCAAAACAATCAACCAGCTTAAGATAAACGCCGTTGGTGTAACAATCAAAGACCAAACGAGGGGAGGAGTGGGCATACCTGTTTCGTTCAACAGTTTCAGCAATACCCTTGTTATTACGCCTTCTACCAACCTGTTGAACTATGCGGGCGATAAAATGATGGTGATTGTGAATGGTATTACCGACCTAAACGGTAACCAAAAAACGACACCTGATACAGCCTACTTTGTGGTGAGTGGCAACAATATTGCCGCAGACTCAAGGTTGCAGTTTATTGGCACCAACCCCAATGTTATCAGCGTTACCATAGGCACAGACAGCGTGTACCAAAACGACAGCCGCGCCATTGACGTGCATTTTAAACAGAATACGCCTGCAACGGCACCGCAAATTATTTACTACAACCTGGCAGGCAGCGGTAGTTATGCTGTTGACTATAAAGATGGGTACAGCCCCGCGCAGTACCATTTAACAGTATATGACTCAACCAACAAATCAAATACGTTCGTGCCAAACACCACCACCGGCATTAGCGGGGCACAGGGTGCTATTATACTGCCGCAAGACAGTACATCGGTAACCTTATTTATTAAGCCGTTAAACAACCCGGCCGCAAGCAACAATAAAAAAGTGGTTGTTAGCCTTAGCCCAGGCGGCGATTATGTGGTTGATAATGCCTATTCTGTAACAGGCACCATACTCACCACTAACGCGGCATTACCGGTACAGTGGCTGAACTTTACTGCACAAAAGGGCAACAACAACTCAATTTTGCTGGATTGGGCTACCTCCTACGATGCAAAAAATAAATATTTTGAAGTACAGCGGAGTGCCGACGGGCTGTATTTTGCACCAATAGGCGTTGTAAATGCTGATAACCACAGCGGTATTGCTGGTGCATACACGTATACCGATGCAAGCCCTGTAACAGGCCTTAACTACTACAGGCTTAAGCAGGTAGACAAGGATGGCCGCTACACTTATTCAAAAGTGGTGACCATGAGTATTTCCGGCAGCGCAGCCTTGTGGCAGGTGTACCCCAACCCGGCACACAACACCACCAGTTTGCATATAAACTCCAACCTTGGCAAAATGGATGTGCAACTGGTTGCTGCGGCAGGAAACGTTGTATACCGTAACCTGCTGTCAACAACTGTTAGTGGCCAAAAGCTAGATATTCCTTTGGTTAACTTGCCTGGGGGTATTTATTTCCTAAAAGTATCCACCGCAAAAGGTGTTCAAACACAAAAGATTTTGGTAAAGTAAATTCAATATCCTTTTAAACTAAGTAAGCCATACCCGTTTGGGTATGGCTTACCTGCTTTAAAACGTTGGCCAGCATGCTAAAAATGGCAAACCCAGGTTGGTTTTCCAAAGTACCACGTTTTTGCACCCCTTGCGGTAACCAAACTTAATGGTCGTGATG
>Ga0208741_10000729_pt1 | contig 14634 bp, 9 predicted proteins | sample CryBogCBE03Jun09_FD_184576 | JGI IMG/M metagenome (GOLD analysis project Ga0208741, IMG submission 184576) | Freshwater microbial communities from Crystal Bog, Wisconsin, USA - CBE03Jun09 (SPAdes) | ecosystem: Environmental > Aquatic > Freshwater > Lake | place: Crystal Bog, Wisconsin, USA...
CTTATACACCTAACACCGCCCGTGTACGACGGTGCCATTGCCGGTAACAACTTTTACAACAGCGTGTTGGGCAGGTATACTGATTGGCTTTTAGGTTTAAGGGGTACGGAGAAATGGGAGGTGCTGGATGTGCATTACCCCATGGAAAAATATTTGCAAGCCCACCGTGCGGTAGATGCACAGTTTAATTTGGATGGGTTCGCCCTCTCGCAAGATGGTGTGCACCCCAATGAAACCGGGCATTGGATAATGGCCAGGGAAATATTAAACTATCTTGGCTGCGAAGGGGCGGCTACCTGCCCCAGCATAGCCCATGAAATGGCCAAGATACCCAACGGCCCGGCGATACTAAAACTGGTAACGGAGCGGCAAAACATGATGCGGGATGCTTGGCTGCGCGCTACAAAACACAAGCGTCCCGGCCTGCCCGAGGGTTTGCCCCTACCCGAGGCAACGGCAAAATCGAATGTTATTGTCCAGCAGATGAACAACCTGCTAAACAATAACAATACTGTTCCCGCAAATTAAATGGTGTAGTGGGCTTGGTTGTTTTATCTAACAACCGGGTACCACCGGGCGATTAAATAATTAACAACAGCCCTTTAGGTTTTAATAATAAGTGTACCTTGTGCAACGTTTTTAAGTAAACAGTGGTCAACTATTTTATGTGTAAAGCCCTTTTAAAAATAGTTTTGGTGTGGCTGATAGCCGTTTGTTGCTTTGGCGCAAGGTTAATGGCGCAAAAAGCGCAAATAGACTATAGTATTGGTGGGCTGTTAAGCAAGCCTGCATATTTTCCCAACCACGCAAAAAGTACAATAACTGGATTTGGCATTGATATTACCAGGGAAAAATCCATTTCCCCTAATTTTTCTTGGACACTAAGTACTGGGTTTGATTATTTCAGGGGTACAATTATGCACCATAACCGCCCTGGTATGGCGAAAGATACGGCCATTAGGCATTTTGTAGGCATACCTGCTATGGGCGGGTTAAAGCTATATTTCGGCAAATTTTTTTATGTAGCTGGCGATGCCGGGTTGTTGATTCGGGTAAACAACACCAGCAAAACACATTTGTGTGTAACACCCGCTGTAGGCGTAATGTTGCGCACCGGTAGGTCAAAAATAGACTTGGGCATAAAGCTGGTGAACGCTTTAAAAGGGTTTAGCCAGGCTAAAAACAACAGCCTTCAAAACGGAGGGTATGGGTTTTGGTCCTGTAGGGCCGCCTGGGTATTTTGACGTTCCTTCCCCCATAGCCGTCTGCTGAGTTTTTGTAAAGCAGTAAATTTTAATAATTTACATAATTACCCAGATCCTTTATAAAATTTGCTGGATGGGGTATTGTTTTTCGCAGTTTTGTGGCACAAACATTTTCTCGGCGCGATGACAAAAACAATTTTTGGCCAATCTTAAAATCACCGATGGCAGCCATCAGCCCCTATTTTAGTACCCTTTTGCCAACGGCACCCGGTAAAAATTTTAGGCCGCTTCTTATCCCCAATTCCCGGTTCCCCTATTATCTTCGCAGCTATGATAATAGACCTCCGTTCCGACACTGTTACCAAGCCATCACCCAGCATGCTAAAAGCCATGTTTGAGGCAAAAGTGGGCGATGATGTTTTTGTTGAAGACCCCACCGTAAACGAGTTGGAGGCTTTATGTGCCAATATGTTTGGTATGGAGGCCGCCATATTTTGTCCAAGTGGCACTATGACCAACCAAATAGCCATAAAATGCCATACACAACCCGGCGATGAGGTGGTGTGCGAAAAGTTGAGCCATATTTACCAATATGAAGGCGGCGGAATTGCCTTTAATGCAGGTTGTTCTGTAAGGTTGATTGATGGAGACAGGGGGCGGGTAACCGCGCAGCAGGTAGCCGAAAGCGTAAATAATAAGGGAGATGTACACAAAGCCCAAACATCGTTGGTGAGTTTGGAAAACACCGGTAACCGTGGCGGTGGCAGCTGCTACGAGTTTGGGGAGTTTGTTGCGATAAAACAAATTTGTGAGCAACATGGCTTGGCCCTTCATCTTGACGGTGCTAGGATATTCAACGCCATCGTAGCGAAGAACGAAAGCCCGTTGGGTTACGGCCAAGTGTTCGATAGTATTTCCGTTTGCTTAAGTAAGGGGCTTGGTACACCAGTTGGCAGCGTGCTGTTGGGTACAAAGGCGTTTATAGCCAAGGCCAGGCGCATACGAAAGGTGTTTGGCGGTGGCATGCGGCAAGCGGGGTATTTGGCCGCAGCGGGTATTTACGCATTGAACAATAATGTAAACAGGCTTGCCGAAGACCATGCTAATGCACAAGCCATCGGGCAGGCATTGGCGAAAAAGGATTTTGCGCTGGAGCTATTGCCTGTTGAAACAAACATTGTTATTTGCACCATTGGTGGCAGGTACACGGCCGCAACCTTAGCTGCCGAATTTAAAAAACATGATATTTTGGCCATTGCTATAGCACCCACCCAAATTAGGCTGGTACTGCACCTTGACGTAACACCTGTTATGGTAGAGAAGGTGATGGCAGTAATTGCGGAGCTTTGATGTAGGTTGCGAATTACGCCTCAGGTTTCTAACGGTTATAAACCGGGTACTTTTAAAATGGCTGCGATGGCATAACCGGCTGCTTTTTTCAATGCCGTTGAGGCTATTGGCCAAATAAGTGTTTGTCAGCCAGCAAAAAAGAAAGTATGCCTGCAATGGCGAGCCAGTTTAGTAAACTTGGTTGGTATTTTGCCCTAAATGGTTTTAACGTAAGTAAAACCGCTATTGCGGCAAATGCAATAGCTTCTATAAAATGGCTGGTAATATTGCCCCCTGTTTTACCGTTGTCATGGTCTGTTATCGCCGTTCTTGCCGCACTTAGCATGAACATCATAAATGCAAGCGACGTTGCCAATGAAGTAATCCAACCCCATTTTTTGTCGTATAGCAACCCAAGGCCGCCGATGCCTACCAATATTCCACTTAGGTAATATGCATTGTATGACGTAAACATTTTAATGTAGCTAATTTGTTGTTGGCCTACAATGCCCTCGTTAACCGCATTGCCCATACGTGAAAAAACGCTGTTTGTAAAACTGTATATAAAAAACAAAGCCCATGCTTGCAATAAGGTGGCAATAACGTTTTGGGTAACGGTCCATTTTTTTGTCATAAAACAAGTATTGCCAAATACCGGCAATGGGTAAAAGTTATAGTTACGGTTTTGTTGGCAGTAGGCAACGTATTTGATAAAAGTATAAAAAAAATGGGTTAACAACTTTTTTTTCTGCATTGCAATACTGCTGCGAACTTCAGAAGTAATTGCAGCCAAGAAAAAAGGCAAAGCCCCTGTTTTTACGCAGGGGCTTTGCCTTTAAAACATGATATCAAATAATTTAAAGCGAAATGAAGGTAAGCGTGTGTATCTGCCACCACGTGTCATTCTTTTTGAATTGGGTAAGCGACGCTTTAATTCCTCCCATCTAATTTTAATATTCCCTTTAAAATACCTGTGTACCGGTTTGCACGGTCTCCTAAATGCATTCTTTCAACTCTTTCTCCGTGTAAGCAAAACCGTACTGCTTAAGCACATCATCTGGCACACCGGTCCATTTGGTAATGGTGTTGCCAATGTAACCTACATCTTTAAAGCCTATTTCGGTGGTATAAAAACCCGTGGCTGTTAAATCGCGCATGCGGCTAAAAAACGCCACGCCAGGTTGGTCTTCCTTTTTGGCTTTTTTGGGGTAGGCTATCATGTCTACCACTGCAATCTGCTCGTCGTGGCTGCAATCGGTAAATGCTTTGCCGTACAGGCCAATACATTTTAAGTCAAGCCAGCGCAAGCCGCCTTTCAAGGGTGTTTGGTGCTCGGGCATGTCTTTAACAATGTATTCAATAAACTCGGGCACTTTTGCATCGGTGGCACTGCCACTTACCTCGTCTTTGGGTATAATTATGTCGGCCAACACTGTAATAGTCGCCATTTCTTGGGGGGTAAAAAATGTCCCTTGTGTTTCAATGGCTTTTTGTGCCTCCTGCTCCTCCTTCATACGGTTATACCCGTCGGTGGCGGCAGGTGTTGCCGTAGTGCCTGCAGTTTTGCTGTCGCTGGGTTTGCAGGCTTCTACAAGCACTCCCGTTGTTACGGTGCCTATTACAAGCGTTTTGAGTGATTTTCTTCTGTCCATCTGTTAATATTTTAATTCAGTTACCGGTTTCAAGTTACTGGTTCCCGGTTCTTAAAAGTTTAAAATGGTTATCGCTGGTAAGCTTTATCGCAAAACTTGCGACGGGCTTAGATGCCATTGCTTGGTATATTGCCCTTTTTCAGTTCTTCTACCAGGTTTTCGCTTGCACGCATGCTTAACGCAAGAATGGTCCAAGTAATGTTTTTATCACCTTGGCTAACAAACTGCCCACCATCTACGCACAACAGGTTTTTACACTCGTGCGCCTGGCTCCATTTGTTTAACGGAGAAGTTTTGGGGTCATCGCCCATGCGCACCGTACCCGCTTCGTGAATAATATTGCCGGGTGCATGCAGGCCGTAGTTGTTTTCAGGGCCATCATCGCCGCCCCAGGTAACAACCGCGCCCATGCTGTGTAGGATCTCCTTAAAGGTTTCCTTCATGTGCTTGGCTTGCTTAATCTCATAGTCGGTATAGGTAGTATTAAAACGCAGTACCGGTATGCCGTACTTATCAACCACGGTAGGGTCAATTTCGCAATAGCTTTCCTTGCGGGCAATAGCCTCACCACGGCCGGCCATACCTACGTGTGCGCCAAAAAAGTAACGGTAATCTTCTTTTAGGCTTGCACCATAACCACCTGCTTCTTTTTGCTTGCCTTTAATTTTATAAGTGCCGTTTAGGTTTTCAATGCCCCAGTTAAAGCCATATACAGGCATGCCAAAACCGCCGCCGTATTCAATGTGGTAACCGCGGGGAAAATCTAGTTTTTTATTGTCCAGCCACCATGGGGTGTATACGTGCATGCCGCCTACGCCGTCTTCGTTGTAGCGTTTGCGGTCAAACAGTTCGGGAATTATGCCGCCCATATCTGCACCAGTGGAATCGTGCAGGTACTTGCCCACCACATCGCTGCTGTTGCTTAGGCCATTGGGGTGGCGTACCGATTTTGAGTTAAGCATCAGCCTGGCACTTTCGCAGGCACTGGCAGCCAGTATTACTGTTTTGCCCATTACCTGGTACTCTTGCATATCATCCTTGTTAACGTAGGATATGCCGGTAGCCAGCCCGTCTTTATTGGTCATTATCTCTCTTGCCATGGCACCGGTAATCAAATCAACATTGCCGGTGTGCAGGGCTGGTATAACCAACGCTGAGGAAGAAGAGAAATCCGCATACATTTTGCAACTCCGGCCGCACTGTGCGCAATAGCCACACTCGCCGCGTTCATTGTTTATTTTTTTGGTAAGGATCGATAACCTGGAAGGTATAACCGGTATGCCAATGTTAGTGGCCGCTTTTTTTACAAACAGCTCGTGCAAGCGTGGTTTTGGCGGCGGTAAAAATATGCCGTCTGGGTCATCTACCAAACCTTCGTTGGTGCCAAATACGCCCAACAATTTGTCTATCTTATCATAATAAGGTTTAACATCGTCGTAGCTTATCGGCCAATCATCACCAAGGCCGTCAATGCTTCTTCTTTTAAAATCTTTAGGGCCAAAACGCAGCGATATACGGCCCCAGTGGTTGGTACGGCCGCCCAACATACGTGCCCTCCACCATTCCCATTTGGTGTCGCCTACATGGGTGTAGGGTTCACCGTCAATTTCCCAGCCCCAGTAACAGCCGTCAAAATCGCCAAACGGACGGAATTTTGTACTGGCCCCCCTCCTCGGAGACTCCCAAGGGTTGCGGAACTGGTTGGAATCTTTTGCAGGGTCAAACATAGGCCCCGCCTCCAGCAGGCACACTTTTAAACCGGCCTTGGCAAGCACATACGCTGCCATGCCGCCACCCGCACCTGAACCTACAATAACCGCATCATACGTTTTTGGTTGTTTCTTAATTTGAATGCCTGGCATAATACAAGTTAGATTAGAAAGTAAATAATACTGATAAGAACAAGGTATATTACCTGATTGTTTGTAAAACGCCATGAAAATATGATTTTATGTTGAATCAAAAATGCTTTTTCTACATTCGGGGCCAATAATAATCGGTGTATGGAAATAGTTGTCGGTATTGATGTGGGTACCACCCACTGCAAGGTTGTGGCCGCTGATAAAAAGGGAGTGCTTGTATTTACGGCCAAACGGAACTGCACATCGTACACCGATGAAATGGGCATGCACGAGCAGGACCCAAACGAGGTGTTTGACTTAGTGGCTGAGCTGCTGAAGGAGGCAATTTGCCATGTGGGGGAGCGCAACATAGCCTGTGTAAGTTTTAGCACGGCCATGCACAGCTTACTTGCGGTGGGTAGTAACGGAGAGCCTTTGATGCGGGCTATGACATGGGCCGATACTAGGGCTGGCCATTATGCAACTTTGCTTAAACAGCATGAGCGGGCGGCTGAAATATTTGCCGAAACAGGGGTACCGGCACATGCCATGACGCCCTATTGCAAGCTGGTGTGGTTACAGCACGAGCGGCCGGAGGTATTTGGCCGGGCGGAAAAATTTATCTCACTCAAGGAATACATATTCTACAAGTTGTTTGGCCAGTATATTATTGACGAAGCCATGGCATCTGCCACGGGTTTGTTTAGCCTACAAACAGGCAGCTGGAGTGCGGCTGCTATGCAATTGGCGGGCATTACACAAGATAAGCTTTCACAAATCGTTAGCATATTTTACGCCCAAAAAGCATTGCTGCCAGCCATGCGGCAACGGCTTGGGGTAACCGGTGCCGTGATGTTTATTGCCGGTAGTGGCGACGGGGGTGCTGCGCAGCTTGGCAGCGGTGCCTTGTTGCCCAATGAGGCCTGCTTTACCATAGGCACCAGTGGCGCGGTACGTACATTTATACACAGCCCCATTACTGATGCACGCCAGCGGGTATTTACTTACTTGTTTACCACCCACTGGTATTTTACGGGCGGTGCTACCAACAACGGTGGTGTGGTTATGCAGTGGTTTGCCCGTTTATTTTTACCCACCGTGCCTTTGGCAGAAAGTTTTGACAGGATCATTAGCCTTGCGCAGGAGAGTGAGCCCGGAGCCAAAGGGCTTTTGTTTGTGCCATACCTAAATGGGGAAAGGGCACCGGTTTGGGATGCCGCAGCCACCGGACAGTTTGCGGGAATTAGAAGCCTGCATGGCGTGTGCGATTTTGCCCGTGCTGTGATAGAGGGGGTGCTGTTGAATATGTTTGATATTTTTCAGTCGCTGCCCAATAGCGGCGAAGTTGAAGCCATTTATGGCAATGGCGGCTTTTTGAACAATGCTTTCACCGCACAATTATTGGCGGATGTATGCGGCAGGCGTGTTTTATTGCAAAAAGATACTGATTCCTCTGCCATGGGTGCCGTGTACATGGGCATGCTGGCCGTGGGTTGGCTGAAAAATATATTGGATGTGAAGCAGTTTATTGCAACCGATGAAACATTTATGCCTGATGCAGCCAACCATATATTGTATAAAGCCGTGTTTGACAGGTATTTGGAACTGAAAAAATAAGCTACGAACCAAACCCCGGAGGCGGTCCTGGTGTTTGGTTCGCGGCAAGTGTTGCCTTGCTTAGTGCCATTGAACCCGCTAATTCAAGTTAAGTGTTTTATCCTTAGGGTATCGTATGCTGTAGGTAAACCGTACTGTTTTATGTAAGGATTCAGCAACCAAGCATATTACATGGCAGTAGCAAATTAATATTATAAAGGACCGTTTGTTTACCAAAGCGGCGCAAATGTTTACTTGGGCTTGCGCTAGATACATTTTAAACTTGGGAAGCGGCAAGCCCCGTAAATAATTTTTGCTATTGTGTAAAATATACACATATTTGTATGGTATTTTAACAATATATCATCCATTAAAAGCTTGCCGATGAAAAGGATTTATACACTATTTTTTGCAATGGTTGTTACCATCGCTGCCCAGGCGCAATTGTTATCTTGGTCGCCCAGTTTTATACAGGAGGGTTCCACGCCCATTGTTATCACCATGGATGCCACATTGGGCAACCAAGGTCTATTAAATTACAGCCCTACCAGCGATGTGTACGTACATATAGGGGTAATAACCAATAAAAGCACCGGCAGCAGCAACTGGCTGCACGTGCCATCTTGGTCGCAATGGGGTACTACACCGGCGCAGGGCAATGCCGCCTACTTGGGCAGCAACAAATGGAGCTTTACCATCACCGGCGGGCTACGGAACTTTTTTAATCTGACAGACCCATCTGAAAAAATACAAAAAATCGCCATCCTGTTCAGGAGCGGTAACGGAAACCTGAAGGAAGCCAACGCCGATGGCGGTGACATGTATGTGCCCGTATACGACAATGGACTGTATGCGCGTATTGACCAGCCTTACCGCCAGCCTATGTATGTGCCCACGCCACAGCCGCTTAACCTGCATGTAGGCGATGCCCTGCCTATTACGGCAAATGCCAGCCAGGCCGGTACTTTAAACATATATTTTAACGGTACCTTGCTAAAATCCAGCAGCACCACAAGCGCGGGTGTAACCACCAACATAATAACCGCAGGCAACCAGCAAATCATAGCCTCTGCAAGCAGCGGAGGCAACTCATTTGCAGACACGCTTAATTTTCTGGTTTCCGCACCTACTACCATAGCACCTTTGCCGGCAGGGGTTAGTGACGGTATTAATTACGACGCAGGCGACACATCGGTAACGCTGGTGCTGTACGCCCCCTTTAAGAACCATATTTTTGTGCAGGGCGATTTTAACAGCTGGGTACCCAACACCAAATACCAGATGAATGTAACGCCCGACAAAAACAGGTTTTGGCTGCGTATTACAGGCCTAACACCCGGTACGGAATACGCCTACCAGTATTTGATTGACGATACCATAAAAGTGGCTGACTACAACAGTGAAAAAGTGCTGGATCCTAATGTTGACCAGTACATTTCATCAGCCACTTACCCCAACCTAAAACCGTACCCAACAGGTAAAACAACCGGTATAGTTAGTGTTTTTCAAACGGCCCAAGCCCCCTATAACTGGCAGGTAGCCAATTTTACAAGGCCCGATAAACGCAACCTTGTGGTGTACGAGTTGTTGCCCAGGGATTTTACCGCAGCACAAAACTGGCAAACGCTTAAAGACACACTGGCATATATTAAGCGGCTGGGCATAAACGCCATTGAGGTAATGCCGTTTTGTAATTTTGAAGGGGCCAGCAGTTGGGGCTACAACCCAAATTTTTATTTTGCGCCCGCTAAAGTGTATGGCACGCCAACGGCTTTGAAGCAGTTTATTGATGCCTGCCACCAAAACGGCATGGCCGTGATTATGGATTTAACTATGGATGACGTTGCAGGCAGCTCGCCATTGGCTGGCATGTACTGGAACAGGGCTGCCAACACACCTGCTGCCAACAACCCCTGGCTTAACCAACAACCCAACACGCCGTTTGTGCCGTTTTTACAATTTAACCACCAAAGTGCTGCCACACAGGCTTTGCGCAATAGAATATACGCGCAATGGCTTACCAACTACCACTTGGATGGGTTTAGGTTTGATTTGGCAGGCGGGTATACGCAAACCAACTATGGCACCAATAGTAACGATTACACTTGGGAAAATACCTTCGATGTTGGACGTGTGGCCACTTGGGACTCCATTTACAGCAGCATGCAAAGTATTGCACCGGGCAGCTACTGCATATTGGAGAGCTTTGTGAACAGCACAGAACTGCAACATTACACCAGCAAGGGCATGCTTGTTTGGGGCGGCGGCGGCAACATGAACTATACTGCCACGCAGGCAGCCATGGGCTATAACTCAGGGTGGGATTTCAGTTCCGGCCTTTATTCGGCGCAGGGCCATACACAGCCTGGCGTGGTTGATTACCAAGAAAGCCATGACGAAATACGGGTAATGCTTAAGAACGAGCTGTATGGTAATTCAGCCGGGGCTTACAATATTAAAGATACCGCCACCGGGCTTCGCCGTGCGGCTTTAACAACGGTTATATGGGCTATGATGCCAGGCCCTAAAATGCTTTGGCAGTTTGGCGAGCTGGGTTACGATTACCCCGCTAACGCTTGCAGCAATGGCACGCTAACCTGTGGTAATTTGGATGCCAAGCCGCTGCCTTGGGGTAATTATTACAAAGAAGCCCGCAGGCTTGCTTTGTATAATGTGTACAGCAAGCTGTTAAACTTGCGCAATAACCCCGCATACCTAGATGCCTTTACCAACAATGGTAATGCAAACAACACCAAGTACAGCTTGTCGGGTTCCGTAAAATGGATTAGCAATTACAGCACCAAGGCCCAAACAATGGCTTTTGGCAATTTTGATGTGGTGCAGCAAACCGGTACTGTGTCTTTCCCGAGCACAGGCACTTGGTATAACCTGTTTACCGGCGCCGATACCCTTATTACCACCACGGCCTTGCAAAATGTAACGCTACAGCCGGGCCAATACGCGGTGTATGTAAGTAATGCTGTTGCATTACCCGTGCATTGGTTAAGTTTTACTGCGCAGAAGGGCAATGAACAATCCATTGTGTTAAACTGGTCTACAGGCAACGAAATTAACAACGACCATTTTGACGTGGAAAGAGGCATTGACGGGCAAACCTATACTGCCATTGGTACCGTGCCTGCCGGCAAAGTAGTTAACACCGTTCAGCAATATGTATTTACTGATAACAGGCCTTACAACGGTTTAAATTATTACCGTATAAAGCAGGTTGATAAAAACGGGCAGCATATGTACTCAAAAGTGATTACCATGAGTATTGACGGCAGCAGTGTTTTGTGGCAAGTGTACCCCAACCCCGCACGCAGCAACACTGCATTGCATATAAATACCAACTTAGGCAACGTGCAGTTGCTATTGACGGATGCCTCCGGTAAAAAAGTATACCAGCAGGTTGTAGCAGCAACGGTAACCGGCCAGCAGGTAAACATACCTTTGCAAGGGCTTGCCAAAGGCATATACTTATTACAGGTTACAACAGGCAAAGCCACCCGTACTGAGAAAATTTTGGTGCAGTAAAAAAAGAGTTATTGATACATAAACGAGAGGCCGGTACGTTTTCGCGTAACGGCCTCTTGTTTGTTGGTAGATTATTATGGGGACTTGCTACTCCCTTGTTTGCGACTTTTCTGTGGCGATATTATTACTATTCATACACCTGTTTAACCAAAAACTCAATATCTAGTTTTGCCAGTTTTACCGTGGCATCGGGGTGCGTGTACTTATGGGTTATCCAATCGTTATTGTCATCCCGCTCACATACCGTTATTAAATTGGTTTCGGGTTCCACTATTAGGTAGTACAACAGCGATGGTATTTTACAATAATCAATGTATTTGTCAACATAATCAGTTACATGGGTTGATTCGGAAACGACCTCGACAATAATTTCGGGTTCATATTGTATATAAGTGTTTTTTCTGTGCTTTTTTCCTTCGTTACAAATACATCAGGGTAGTAATATTTGGCGCCGCCCGGTATGGCAATTTTTACATCGTTTATGCAAACATAATAACCAGCTTTTTTTAATGATTGCGTGAACAATAAATAGAAAAAGCCAGCAATAATATTGTTTAGTCTTTTTTCCCCCGCCAATTCAAATAGTTGGCCGTCAACAAATTGATGCCGTACTGCCGAGCGAAGCTCTTCCTGTACATACTCATCAACAGTATAAATTTTATTGCTTACGGCTGCTTTCATAACACATCATTTAGCCAAATTTACTACAATCATTACTCCAAATTAGGCCTCAACCATCTTTCTGCTTCTTCTTTATCCCAGCCTTTGCGTTTAGCATAGTCTTCAAATTGGTCGTTGGTAATTTTGCCTATGCCAAAATATTGGCTTTGGGGGTGGCTGAAATACCAGCCGCACACACTGGCGGCGGGGTACATGGCCAGCGACTCCGTTAGGTGGATGCCCGTGTTCTCGGTGGCGTTCAGTAAGGCAAACAGTTTGTATTTCTCTGTATGTTCTGGGCAGGCGGGGTAGCCCGGGGCAGGCCGTATACCCACGTATTGTTCTTTTATCAATTGCTCGCTGGTAAGCTGCTCGTCTTTTACATAGCCCCAATATTCCTTTCTCACTCGCGCATGCAGCAGTTCGGCAAACGCCTCCGCAAGCCTGTCGGCCAAGGCCTGCAGCATAATTTTATTATAGTCGTCAAGCTGCTCTTCAAAACGCTTAATATGCGGCTCAATGCCTTTTATAGTAACGGCAAAAGCTCCTAAATAGTCTTTGTTGTCTTCGTTTTGTAAGGCTTCCGGCTTAATGAAATCCGCCAGAGATAAATTCGGCTGGCCCGGTGCTTTTTTTACTTGTTGGCGTAAGCTTTCCAAGTGTACTATCGTGTCACCGTCGTTCACCGTTAGGGTGTCTGGGCCGGTTTTTGCAGCCTCCCAAAAACCAATCACGCCTGTTGGGGTTAGCCATTTTTCGGCGATTATTTTATCCAATAACGCGTTAGCGTCGTTGTATAGTTTGGTGGCCTCCTTGCCAATAACTTCATCTGTTAACAGCTGGGGAAAACGCCCCCCCAGCTCCCAGGCAATAAAAAATGGTGCCCAGTCAATATAGCCCCGCAACTCGGCCAAATCATATTCGGGGAAAACCTTGACGCCGGTGAAGGTAGGAACAGGTGGTGTGTAGTTCTCCCAATCAATTTTAACGGCATTTTTTTGGGCATCAGCAAAGGAGATATATTGCTTGGCTGATTGTTTTTTGCCGAAGTCTTCCCGCAGTTTTTCGTATTCGTTGTTAATGGCCGCTAGAAAATCGGATTTTTGGTCTTTGCTCAACAACGAGCTTACCACCGTAACACTTCGGGATGCATCCAGTACATGCACCACCCCATTATCATAGCCCGGCTCAATTTTTACGGCCGTGTGCATACGGCTGGTGGTGGCCCCGCCAATCAGCAAAGGCTGTGTCATGCCCCGGCGTTTCATTTCCTTGGCAACATGCACCATCTCGTCCAGTGATGGGGTAATTAAGCCGCTAAGGCCCACCACATCAACCTTTTCATTTATCGCGGTATCTAATATTTTGTCGGTGGATACCATTACCCCAAGGTCAATGATGTCGTACCCATTACAGCCCAGCACCACGCCCACAATGTTTTTGCCAATATCATGCACATCGCCTTTAACGGTGGCCAGCAATATTTTGGCCGCGCCGCCTTGTTGGGCCAGCGGGTTGTTTTTCTTTTCTTCCTCAATAAAAGGAAAAAGGTAGGCTACGCTTTTCTTCATCACCCTGGCGCTTTTTACCACCTGTGGCAAAAACATTTTGCCCGCACCAAACAAGTCTCCCACTACGTTCATGCCGGCCATCAACGGGCCTTCAATTACTTCTAGCGGCTTGGCAAATTGCAGCCTTGCTTCCTCTGTGTCGGCATCAATGTAATCCGTTATACCGTTCACCAAGGCATGTTTCAGCTTTTCTGCCACGGGTAAAAGCCTCCAGGCATCGTCTTTCTTCTCTTCCTTGCCCTTTGCTTTAACGGTTTCGGCAAAAGTTATCAACCTTTCGGTCGCCTCGTTGTTGTCGTTGTTACGGTTTAAAATTACGTCCTCGCATAAATCGCGTAGGCGTGGCTCAATTTCGTCGTACACCACCAGCTGCCCAGCGTTTACAATGCCCATGTCCATACCGGCCTTAATGGCATAATATAAAAACACACTGTGCATAGCCTCCCGCACGGGCTCGTTGCCCCTGAAAGAGAACGACAGGTTGCTAACCCCACCGCTTATTTTAACCAACGGGTATTTTTGCTTTAGGTACCGGGTGGCCTCTATAAAATCTACCCCGTAATTGTTGTGCTCTTCCAAGCCGGTGGCAATGGCAAAAACGTTTAGGTCAAAAATGATGTCCTCGGGGGCATAGCCCACCACCTCGGTTAGTATTTTATAGGCCCGTTCGCTTATCTCAATTTTGCGCTGCAGGGTGTCTGCCTGCCCTTGCTCGTCAAAAGCCATCACAATAATGGCCGCGCCATAGCTTTGGCAAATAAAGGCCTGTTGTATAAATTTTTCCTCCCCTTCCTTCATGGAAATGGAGTTTACAATGCACCTGCCCTGTACGCATTTTAAACCCGCCTCTATGATGTCGAATTTTGAGGAGTCAATCATCAATGGTATTTTGGCAATATCGGGTTCGCTTTGCAGCATGTTGATGAAAGTAGTCATGGCAAGTTTGCCGTCCAGCAAGGCATCGTCCATGTTAATGTCCAGTATTTGTGCGCCGCTTTCAACCTGCTGTCGTGCAACACTTAGGGCTTCCTCATATTGGTTGTCTCTAATAAGGCGGGCAAATTTTTTGGATCCGGTTACGTTGGTACGCTCGCCCACGTTAACAAAATTTGTTTCGGGGCGTATTACCAAAGGCTCAAGGCCGCTTAGGCGCAAATATGGTTTTATATTAATTGGCTGGCTCATGTTGTATGGGTATTCCCTGCAAAAACGGGTACTGGCTGTTAATTTGATTGTTTATAAT
>Ga0208741_10000730_pt1 | contig 14626 bp, 11 predicted proteins | sample CryBogCBE03Jun09_FD_184576 | JGI IMG/M metagenome (GOLD analysis project Ga0208741, IMG submission 184576) | Freshwater microbial communities from Crystal Bog, Wisconsin, USA - CBE03Jun09 (SPAdes) | ecosystem: Environmental > Aquatic > Freshwater > Lake | place: Crystal Bog, Wisconsin, USA...
GGTACACAAGGTGTACAAGGATTAACTGGAGCACAGGGAACAACTGGAGCACAAGGAATAACTGGCTCACAAGGAACACAAGGTACACAAGGTGTACAAGGATTAACTGGAGCACAGGGAACAACTGGAGCACAAGGAATAACTGGCTCACAAGGAACACAGGGTACACAAGGATTACAAGGCATACAGGGCGTACAAGGCACACAAGGCACACAAGGCGTACAAGGATTAACAGGAATACAAGGAAGTATTGGTCCTGTTAATACAAATAATGCACATGCATCTGTATCTTTGGCAACCGCAACAATTCTTCCAAATAGTCCTTCTTATACGCCAGGTACAACAGATTCAAACGGTGGAACTGGTATTGGTGGTTATTTACAAGCAACAACATTTGGAACACTTGTAGTTGACGGAATTACAACAACATCTGTTGGACAAAGAATTTTAGTTAAAAATCAAGCAGCTTCAACTCAAAATGGTATTTATGTTGTAACTACAATTGGTAGCGGATCAGCTTATTGGAAACTTACTAGGGCATCAGATTATGATGATAGTTCAAATGGTGAAGTTCAAACAGGAGACTATGTTCTTGTAACTTCTGGAAATACAAATGCATCAAAAGTATTTATTGAATATGCTATTGGTTCAGTTACTGGTGGATTTATTAAAATTGATACAGATCAAATTTTATTTACTCAAACTACGGGCACAGGTGTTCAGGGCACAACGGGTGCAACTGGGGCGGGTGGAACAGTAGCATATTGGGGTTCTTTTTGGAATACTACAAATAATACAGCTGCAAATACAACAACAGCATATGCTTTACCTTTAAATAGTACTGATTCAAATTCATTTGGTGTTTCAATACAAAATTCATCTCAAATAACATTCAGTAATGCTGGAACTTACAATATTCAATTTTCTGCACAATTACAAAATACCACTAATAGAGCTGAAAATGCTTATTTTTGGATAAGAGTTAATGGATCAGATATTCCAGATTCTCGTGGAGTAATTGCAGTATCTGCTTCTCATGCGGGAACTAATGGATATACAATGGCTTCATGGAATTATGTATTTAATTTAAATGCAAATGATTATGTTGAGCTTATGTGGCAAGTTGATAGTACATCTATATCTATTATTACACTACCTGCTGGGACTACTCCTACATCCCCCGAAATTCCAGGATTAATTTTAACTGCAACTCAAGTTGCATATTCATTACAAGGAACCCAAGGTACACAAGGCGTACAAGGTGTTCAAGGCGTACAAGGTATTCAAGGACTACAAGGATCAATAGGTTTACAAGGAACACAAGGTATTCAGGGCGGACAGGGTACTCAAGGACTACAAGGACCAAATGCAGGAATTACTTTTTCATCTTCAGCACCATCATTGCCATTAATTGGAGATCGTTGGTTTGATTCAATAAATGGAGTTGAGTATACTTATATTTTTGATTCTGATGGTTATCAATGGGTAGAAACAGCAACTAGTGGATTTATTGGCGTACAAGGCATACAAGGATTACAAGGCTTGCAGGGTGGTGGATTTAATCAATCACAAGGCGTTCAAGGTCTTCAAGGTATTCAAGGCAGACAAGGAATAACAGGTTCACAAGGCACACAAGGAATTCAAGGTTTTCAGGGTATACAAGGTATACAAGGTGGTGGATTTAATCAATCACAAGGCATTCAAGGTCTTCAAGGTATTCAAGGAAATACAGGAGCACAGGGACTAACTGGACTACAATTTACAAATACATTTTTAACTGGATCATCAGCTACTGTTCCCGCCATTACACTACAAGGTACTGGAGCTACACAAACAACAAATGCAATAGCAGGGGCATTTGAATTTGTTCCTCCACAATTATTTTTTAGCGGAGCAACAAACGGAAGGTATTTAGTTGATACATTTATTTTTGCTGCAATTGGAGCAACGGCAAGAAACTTAGCTTCTCAAACAGCACAACAATCAATATTTGTAACACCCACAACTGGTTCTTTTACAACAGGCACAACTTCAACAGCTTTTTTTGTTGATGGCGTTATACATTTAGCAACAGGAACAACATCCCATACAGTTTCTTTAATTCTTGGGGCAGGTCTTACTGGATCGGTATTGGTAGAATACTTAGATGGAGCTGGTCCCGCAACACCTTCATTTACTCGTATTCCCGCTGGAACTTTAACAGTAATTTCACCAGCATCTACCGCTGCAACAAAATCATTTAAATTTAGTGGTTATGTTTATAGCACATCATTTGGCGGAACAACACCACAGATTGCTTTTAGCGCAGCACCAGGAGGAACAAATCAAGTTACGTCAGGATCTTATATGAAAATTACCCCACTGGGTAGTGGAACAACAACACAAGCTGGACCTTGGCAATAAAATTTTAATTAAATGTTTTGGTTCATGTAGGTTAGAACCTTTACACAATAATTTTAATTTAGGTTCTTTAGATATAAATAAATCAATAATGTATTCCTGGTCAACTAAAGAAATATTAATGGGAATCAATTATTTAAAAAATAATAATTCTATAAATAATTATATAGGACCAACTAAATATTTTGGGTTTTTAGAAAATCAACAAAATATATTAAAATATGAATTTTTAAAAGCAAATGCATTTATTATTGAAATATCTTCAAACAAAGCTTTTAAATGCAAAGATAAAAGGTTTTGGCGGGATTTTGAAACAAATTATAATGGACTTCAAGTTTATGAAATAGACAGGGAAGAGACAAAAAAAGATATGATTGATATTATTAATCAATTATATCCCCGACCTGTTCTTTTTGTCACCCATATATGTACATTTAATTATGGAGATAGATTTAAATATAAAGAAATAATTATAGATGTTGCAAAAGAAATAGGGGCAAATTATTTTGACCCTTCAGAAGTTTTTATGGGGTATAATAGTAATACGCTACTTTTAGACAAAGATCACCTTACAGATTTTGCAAAAGATATTTTGTCTGAAGAATATAAGAAGATAGTAAATAAAGTTTTTAAAACTAGTTAGACAAAACATATAATAGCAGGGTATAATAGGGGTATAATGGCTATAAGTTTTCCAAATTCACCAAACATTAACGATGTTTATTCATTTGGTAATAGCTCATGGTATTTTGATGGTTTTGGTTGGGCTAGAGTTCCTATTGTTTCCCCGCCTTTAGGTTTACAAGGAACACAAGGAACACAAGGAATTCAAGGAACAAGAGGCAATCAAGGACTACAGGGCTTTCAAGGAACAAGAGGCAATCAAGGAATACAAGGCATACAAGGTTCACAAAATATACAAGGATTCGGATATCCATATCTTCAAGGCTTACAAGGATTAATAGGAATTCAAAGTACACAAGGTGTTCAAGGAATTACTGGACCCCCATTAACAACACAAATTTCAGGAGTAAGACCAGTATCAAATCAAATTTTAGCAAAAGGCTCAAGTTATAGTTCAAATAACATAATACCAATTTATACATCACCAATAGGATATGATAGTTTTTTTGATAGTATATCTATAACTAATATGGATTCAATTTCTGCATCTGTTAAATTATATTTAACTAATAAAAATATTGAAAATCAAAAATTTGTAGCGGTTTCAGCTGGATCAACCACAGCAGCCTCATCAACTGATGGCATAACTTGGACTTTAACAACTTTACCCGCATCTGTACAATGGTCATCAACAACATATGGTAATGGTGTATTTCTAGCAATTGCAAATTTTTCAAATACATTTTTAACAACAAACACCTACGCCTCATCAACTGATGGAATAACTTGGATTTCACGTCTTTTTCCTTTGAGAACATATTGGAATGGAACAGCATATGGTAATGGTGTATTTGTAGTACTTAAACAAGGCAATGGATCAACCACAGCAGCCTCATCAACTAATGGCATAACATGGACTTTAACAACTTTACCTGCATCTGCAAATTGGTATGTAGCAGCATATGGTAATGGTGTATTTATAGCGCTTGCAAATAATGCAACCATAGCAGCCTTATCAACTGATGGCATAACATGGACTTTAACCACTATGCCCCCATCCACATATTGGTCATCAACAACATATGGTAATGGTGTATTTTTAGCGGTTGGTTTTGGCTCAACCAATGCAGTCTCATCAACTGATGGCATAACATGGACTTTACGTACTATGCCTGCATCTGTACAATGGTCATCAACAACATATGGCAATGGTGTATTTGTAGCGGTTGCAGGTGATCCAACCACCACAGCAGCCTCATCAACTGATGGCATAACATGGGCTTTACGCACTTTGCCTGCATCTGTACAATGGTCATCAACAACATATGGTAATGGTGTATTTGTAGCGGTTGCAGGTGGAACAACCACAGCAGCCTCATCAACTGATGGCATAACATGGGCTTTACGCACTTTGCCTGGATCTGCAAATTGGGCTATAGCAACGTCTGGTAATGTTCAAGACAATGAAATAATTTACAAAAATATTTCTATACAGTCAAATACAACTGTATATTTAGATGCCAATAAATATGATTCAATGTTATTATCGGGTGGGTATTCATTAATCCCGCAATCTTCTTCCAACTTGGTTAATTTTGTTATATCTGGTGAAAGTTGGGTAAACTCATGACTTTAGATTTTCCTTTAAACCCCACTCTCAATCAAATATATTCATATTCTGGAAAAACATGGAAATTTAATGGAAATGGTTGGATAGGTATTACCTCGTCTTTTGGACCGCAAGGCATTCAAGGAACGATAGGTGTTCAAGGAGTACAAGGTATACAAGGTTCACAAAATATACAAGGTATTCAAGGAATAATAGGCACTCAAGGAATACAGGGCTTTCAAGGAATACAAGGCATTCAAGGCTACATGTATAGTACTATTCAAGGAAACCAAGGTATTCAAGGAACAACTAATTTTGTCCAAGGAACACAGGGTATTCAAGGAGATGTATTAGCGTCAATGGCGGGATCTAGAAAAACCTATCAAATATTAGCAAAGGGATCTTATTATTATTCAAACAATATTGTTCCTATATATATATCATCAAAAGGATATGACACATATATAGATAATTTATCAATTACAAATATAAGTGGATCATCTGCATCTGTTAAATTATATTTAACTAATAAAAATATTGAAAATCAAAAATTTGTAGCGGTTTCATCATCAACCACAGCAGCCTCATCAACTGATGGCATAACATGGGCTTTACGCACTTTGCCTGCATCTTCAAATTGGTATGGAGCAGCATATGGCAATGGTGTATTTGTAGCGGTTGCATATGGTTCAACCACAGCAGCCTCATCAACTGATGGCATAACATGGACTTTACGCACTTTGCCTGCATCTGCAAATTGTTATGGAGCAACATATGGTAATGGTGTATTTGTAGCTCCTTCATATTTCTCAAACAAAGCAATCTCATCAACTAATGGCATAACATGGACTTTAACAACTTTACCTGCATCTGCAAATTGGCAGTCAACAACATATGGCAATGGTGTATTTGTAGCGCTTGCATATAACTCAACCAAAGCAACCTCATCAACTGATGGCATAACTTGGATTTTACGTACTATGCCTGCATCTGTAAATTGGCAGTCAACAACATATGGCAATGGTGTATTTGTAGCGGTTGTATATAACTCAACCACAGCAGCCTCATCAACTGATGGCATAACATGGGCTTTACGCACTATGCCTGCATCTGTACAATGGTATTCAACAACATATGGTAATGGTGTATTTCTAGCGATTGCAGCTGGAACAACCACCGCAGCCTCATCAACTGATGGGATAACATGGACTTTACGCACTATGCCTGCATCCGCATATTGGTATTCAACAACATATGGTAATGGTGTATTTTTAGCGGTTGTATCTAGCTCAACCACAGCAGCCTCATCAACTGATGGCATAACATGGACTTTACGCACTTTGCCCACAACTGCAAGTTGGGAAATAATAGTGTCTGGTAATGTTCAAGACAATGAAATAATTTACAAAAATATTTTTATAGCAGCAAATACAACAATAAATCTTGATGCAAATAAATATGATCCAATATTAGTGCCAGAAAGTTATTCATTAATTCCTCAATCTTCTTCTACAGCTGTTAATTTTATGCTATCTGGAGAAAAATGGTTAAATACATAAATATAGGCTTAAATAGATATTCTATTTAAGTTTAATAAAATGTTATAATAAGATGTTAAAAGTTTTTAATAAGATTAGGAGGTAGTAATGGCTATTAATTTTCCAAGTTCCCCGCAAATTAATGATGTTTATTCATACGGCAGTAGAACATGGCAATTTAATGGTAATGGCTGGGCAGCTATTATTATATCTCAAGGAATACAAGGAAGACAAGGACTTATAAGTACACTTCAAGGCACAAAAGGAGTTCAAGGTTTACAAGGCATACAGGGCATTCAAGGAAAACAAGGTATTCAGGGTGTACAAGGAATACAAGGATTAATAGGAATAACAGGAAGTCAATTATCTCAAGATGCAGGAATTCAAGGATTAGATGGGTTTCAAGGAATACAGGGCTTTCAAGGAATACAAGGAGCATCTCAATCAGTTGTGGCGGGAGTTAGAGGAACTTCTCAAATCTTAGCAAAAGGCTCTTATTATTCTTCTAATAATATAATCCCATTATATACATCCCCATTGGGATATGATACAGCAATTGATAATTTAACTATAACTAATTTAAGTGGATCTAATCAATCTGTTAAATTATTTATAACAAATAAAAATATTGAAAATCAAAAATTTGTAGCCCTTGCACTAACCTTAGCCACTACCGCAGTTTCATCAACTGATGGAATAATATGGAATTTAACGACTTTGCCCGCATCTGCAAGTTGGTATTCAACAGCATATGGTAATGGTGTATTTGTAGCGGTTACAGCTGATCCATCAACCACAGCAGCCTCATCAACTGATGGCATAACATGGACTTTACGCACTTTGCCTGCATCTGCAACTTGGATTGCAACAGCATACGGCAATGGTGTATTTGTAGCGATTGCAGCTAACTCAACCACTGCAGCCTCATCAACTGATGGCATAACATGGACTTTAACCACTATGCCTGCATCTGCAAGTTGGTATTCAACAGCATATGGTAATGGTGTATTTGTAGCGGTTGCAAGTGGACCATCAACCACAGCAGCCTCATCAACTGATGGCATAACATGGACTTTACGCACTATGCCTGCATCTGTATATTGGCAGTTAACAGCATATGGTAATGGTGTATTTGTAGCGGTTGCAAATGCTTCAAATACAAATCATACAACCACCACAGCAGCCTCATCAACTGATGGCATAACATGGATTTTACGCACTATGCCCGCATCCGCATATTGGCAGTCAATAACATATGGTAATGGTGTATTTGTAGCTCTTGATTTCGGATCAACCACAGCAGCTTCATCAACTGATGGTATAACTTGGACTTTACGCACTATGCCTGGAACTGCAAATTGGCAGATAACAACATATGGTAATGGTTTATTTGTAGCTGTTCAAAATGGTTCAACCTACGCAGGCTCATCAACTGATGGCATAACATGGACTTTACGTACTTTGCCTGTATTTGCAGCTTATTATGCAATAACATCTGGTAATATTCAAGACAATGAAATAATTTACAAAAATATTTCTATAGCGGCAAATGCTACAGTAAATATAGATACAAGTAAATATGACCCTATTATAATTCCAGAAAAATATTCATTAATACCACAATCTTCTTCTCCCGCTGTCAATTTTATAATTTCTGGGGAAAGGTGGGTAAATAACTAATGTCATCAGCTAATAAAGATTTATCAAATATAAGAAAATTATTTGCCTCACAATATGAAATTGGAGTTAATACAACATATCCAATTTATCGTTCTCCGCAAAATAAAACTTCATATATAAAAAAAATTATTGTAACTAATAATACTTCAAATTCTGCCACATTTGATATTGGTCTTTATGAAAATCAATATATGGTTGGTGGAAATGTATTTGCAGCGGTTACAGTTGCATCAACCACAGCAGCCTCATCAACTGATGGCATAACTTGGACTTTACGTACTATGCCTGCATCTGCAATTTGGTATGCAGCAACATATGGCAATGGTGTATTTGCAGCGGTTGCATATGGAAACACAGCAGCCTCATCAACTGATGGCATAACATGGACTTTAACAACTTTACCCGCATCCGCATATTGGATTGCAACAACATATGGTAATGGTGTATTTGTAGCGGTTGCATATGGCTCAACCACCGCAGCCTCATCAACTGATGGCATAACATGGGCTTTACGCACTTTGCCTGCATCTGCAAGTTGGTATTCAACAACATATGGCAATGGTGTATTTGTAGCGGTTGCAGGTGATCCAACCACCACAGCAGCCTCATCAACTGATGGCATAACTTGGACTTTAACAACTTTACCCACATCTGTATATTGGCAGTTAACAGCATATGGTAATGGTGTATTTGTAGCGGTTGCAAATGCTTCAAATACAAATAGTCCAACCACCACAGCAGCCTCATCAACTGATGGCATAACATGGACTTTACACACTATGCCTGTAGCTACAAATTGGCAGTCAACAGCATATGGCAATGGTGTATTTGTAGCGGTTGCAAATAGTGCAAGCACCTCAGCCTCATCAACTGATGGCATAACTTGGACTTTACGTACTATGCCTGCATCCACATATTGGTATTCAACAGTATATGGTAATGGTGTATTTGTAGCGGTTGCAAATGGAACAAACACAGCAGCCTCATCAACTGATGGCATAACATGGACTTTACGCACTTTGCCTGCATCTGGAAGTTGGTATGCAGCAACATACCCACAAAATTCAGATTTTTCAAATAATACTTATATGTATAAATCTGTAAGTATATCAGCAAACTCAACACAATCTATATTTCTTGAAATTATAATACCACCTACTCATGAAATCCGTGCAAGATCAACTCAACCACTTCAAATAACGGTCTTAGGTGAAGCATGATAGTAAAATTAAAAATTACGGGAGGTAAAAATAATGTCACTATCAAATAAAGATTTAACAACATTAAGAAAAGTATTTCATTCTCAATATGAAGTAGGAGCAGCAACAACATATCCAGTTTATCGTTCTCCGCAAAATAAAATTTCGTATGTTAAAAAGATTACAATTACAAATAATACATTTAATTCTGCAACATTTGATATTGGTCTTTATGAAAATCAATACATGGTTGGTGGAAATATATTTGTAGCGGTTTCAGCATCAAACACTGCAGCCTCATCAACTGATGGCATAACATGGACTTTAACAACTTTGCCAGCATCTGCATATTGGATTGCAACAACATATGGCAATGGTGTATTTGTAGCGGTTGCAAACAATGCAACCAATGCAGCCTCATCAACTGATGGCATAACATGGACTTTACGCACTATGCCCGCATCTGCAGGTTGGTATGCAGCAACATATGGTAATGGTGTATTTGTAGCGGTTGCATATGGCATCGCCACCGCAGCTTCATCAATTGACGGCATAACATGGACTTTAACCACTATGCCCGCATCTGCAAGTTGGTATTCAACAGCATATGGTAATGGTGTATTTGTAGCGTTTACAGCTGATCCATCAACCACAGCAGCCTCATCAACTGATGGCATAACATGGACTTTACGCACTATGCCTGCAGTTGCAAATTGGCAGTCAACAGCATATGGCAATGGTGTATTTGTAGCGGTTGCATATGGCATCGCCACCGCAGCTTCATCAATTGACGGCATAACATGGACTTTACGTACCATGCCTGCAGCTGGATACTGGCAGACAACAACATATGGTAATGGTGTATTTCTATCGGTTATAGCTAACTCAAATATAGCAGCTTCATCAACTGATGGCATAACATGGATTTTACACACTTTGCCTGTAGCTACAAATTGGCAGTCAACAGCATATGGCAATGGTGTATTTGTAGCGGTTGCATATAACTCAAGCACCGCAGCCTCATCAACTGATGGTATAACATGGACTTTAACCACTATGCCCGCATTCGCATATTGGAATGTATCAGCATACCCACAAAATTCAGATTTTTCAAATAATACTTATATGTATAAATCTGTAAGTATATCAGCAAACTCAACACAATCTATTTCTTATGAAATTATAGTGCCACCTACTCATGAAATCCGTGCAAGATCAACTCAACCTTTGCAAATAACAATAACAGGTGAAGCATAATGTTAAATTTAATTTTGACGGGAGATAAAAAATAATGGCTTTATCCAATAAAGATTTATCTATTTTAAGAAAAGCATTTATATTTCAATATGAAGTAGGTGCTAATACTACATATCCAGTTTATAGATCTCCGCAAAATAAAACTTCGTATATAAAAAAAATTATTGTAACTAATAATACTTCAAATTCTGCAACATTTGATATTGGTCTTTATGAAAATCAATATATGGTTGGTGGAAATGTATTTGCAGCGGTCACAGCTGGATCAACCACTGCAGCCTCATCAACTGATGGTATAACATGGACTTTATGCACTTTGCCCGCATTCGCATATTGGTATGCAGCAACATATGGTAATGGTGTATTTCTAGCGATTGCAGGTGGATCAACCACAGCAGCTTTATCAACTGATGGCATAACATGGGCTTTACGCACTTTGCCTGCATCTGCAAGTTGGTATTCAACAACATATGGCAATGGTGTATTTGTAGCGGTTGCAGGTGGACCATCAACCACCGCAGCCTCATCAACTGATGGCATAACATGGACTTTACGCACTATGCCCGCATCTGCAAGTTGGTATTCAACAGCATATGGTAATGGTGTATTTGTAGCGGTTACAGCTGATCCATCAACCACAGCAGCCTCATCAACTGATGGCATAACTTGGACTTTACGCACTTTGCCTGCATCTGCAACTTGGATTGCAACAACATATGGAAATGGCATATTTGTAGCGGTTACAGCTGTATCAACCACAGCAGCTTCATCAACTGATGGTATAGCATGGACTTTACGCACTTTGCCTGCATCTGTATTTTGGTATTCAACAACATATGGCAATGGTGTATTTGTAGCGGTTGCAAGTGGACCATCAACCACCGCAGCCTCATCAACTGATGGCATAACTTGGACTTTACGCACTTTGCCTGCATCTGCAAATTGGTATGGAGCAACATATGGCAATGGTGTATTTGCAGCGGTTGCATATAATTCAACCACAGCAGCCTCATCAACTGATGGCATAACATGGACTTTACGTACTTTGCCTGCATCTGCAAGTTGGCATGGATTAGCATACCCACAAAATTCAGATTTTTTAACAAACACTTATTTACAAAAATCTATAACTATTTTAGCAAACTCAACACAATCTATTTCTTATGAAATTATAGTGCCACCTACTCATGAAATCCGTGCAAGATCAACTCAACCTTTGCAAATAAATATTTTAGGTGAAAAATAAAAAAATATGATACAATATAAAATATTAGAAAGAAGGAAAAATGTTAGTAAAATATGAAATTGAAGATGTAACAAATGCCGTAAAGGTATTTTATGATGATTCTACAGTTCCCTCCCTTTATCAACCAAATTGGCCAGGCGGAGAAGCTTGGGCAGATGCTGCAGAAGCAGAAAGTTGGGCAAAACTTTATATTGCTTCAGTTGAAGATGAATCTGCACCATATGCTCCAGGAGCAAGAGGAGAAGCGGGACAACCAAAACCTACTCCAGAAGAAATTGCTGCAATGCAAGCAGAAATTGAAGCACGTAAAAATACAACAACATCAATTGCATAATTAATTAAATAAATATATAACATGAGTTGACAAAATTAACCCATGTCTGTTATTATTGTTAAAACAAAGGATTTAAAATGCAACATTATGATGTTTTGATTGCAACACCAGGAAACATGCTTGAAGCACAATATGTAAAAAGTTTAGTTTTAACTTTGGAAGAATGCGATAAACGAGGCATTACTTATAAATGGTTAAATGCATACGCATCTCTGGTGCATCATGCAAGAGAATTAACTGCAAGTGGAATAGAAGGACTTAATTTAGATCCTAGTCAAATTTCACCAGGCGGAAAAAATATATCTTATAATAAAATATTTTGGATTGATTCAGATATAGCTTGGACGCCAGAACAATTTTTTAAAATTTATGATTCAAAATATGATGTAGCAACTGGCTGTTATTTGCTTGCTGATGGATTTACAACAACTGTTCATGCATGGGGAGCACCAGGTGGCATGCTTGCAACAGAAATAGTTAAATTAAAAGACCCATTAAGAGTACAAAGTCATGGTTTTGGTTTTGTTGCTATGAGATCTGGTGTTTTTGAAAAAATTCAGAGGCCTTGGTTTTCACATGAATATGTAAAAGTTGGAGAAGATTCTAATGGAAAAGATATTATGGATGCAGTAGGAGAAGATATTTCTTGGTGCGTTAAAGCATATCGGGCGGGAATTGAGTTATATTTTCATCCAGATGTGCTAGTAACACATATGAAAAAACAACCTATTACATGGGATCATATACCAAAAGATTTTGATGCATCTAAATTTAAGCAAAAAATATAATGGCAAAAAACAATAAATCAGTATTTATAGCAACCCCAATGTATGGTGGAATGTGCCATGGTTCATATGCTAAAAGTGTATTTAATACTATGAAGTTTTTGTTAGATAATGGTTATGAAGTTCAATATCGTGATATGTATAATAACTCTATTATTACTGAGGCAAGAGATTTATTTACACAAATATTCTTAAACTCTGGATGCGAATATTTATTTTTTATAGATGCAGATCAATCATTTAAACCAGAAGATGTTTTAAAAATGATTCAAGAAAACAAAGATATTATTGGCGGTGTTGTTCCTAAAAAAAGAATAAATTGGCAATCAATTTCAGATGCAGTTAAACATGGAATTTCTGCGGATATGCTATCTAAATTTAGTGGAGAGTTTAATCTTTCATTGTTATCAAATCAAGAACAACCAGAAGATTTTACTAAATCATTTGAAGTTTCTCATATTGGGACGGGAATGATGATAATTAAAAGATCTGTATTTGAAAAGCTTAAGTCATCCGTTAGATCATATACATATACTGGAAGCGGAATATTGGGTATAAATGCAGGAGACAAAATTTATGAATTTTGGAATACAAACATAGACGATAAAGGGTTATGGATGGGAGAAGATGTTAACTTTTGCTATATGTGGAGAAATTTAGGTGAAAAAGTTTATGCAGCACCATATGCAAAAACTACACATGTTGGATCATATGAGTTTTCAGGAACATTAAATCCATGAATTTAGTACAAAAAACAGTAGAACATGGTGGAAAATTAGCACCACTGGTTATTGAAAAAATATTAACATCTGGAACGGGATTAATGAATCCATCCATATTTATAGATAATGATGGAGAAATATTAGTAAATTTAAGACATACAAACTATACACTATATCATTCTGAACATACTCAGAAATTTCCATCTATATGGGGTCCATTGTCATATCTACATCCAGAAAAAGATCTGACACTTAAAACTACTAATTACCTTATGCGTTTAGATGATAATTTAAATGTAATTAATAGTTGTTTAGTTGATACTAGTACTCTTGATGTCCCGCCCGTGTGGGAGTTTATTGGACAAGAAGATTGCCGTCTAGTTCAATGGGACGGGGACTATTATAATATTGGTGTTCGCAGAGACACAAAGCCAAATGGCGAAGGTCGCATGGAATTATCTAAGATTGAGTTAGATAAAAAGAATTGGACAGCAAAAGAAGTGTCCCGCTTAAGAATTCCAGCTCCAGGAACTGATCAATCATATTGTGAAAAGAATTGGTATCCTATTATTGATAAACCGTATCATTTCATTAAATGGACTAATCCTACTGAAATTGTAAGAACATATCCAGATCTGCCAGAAAGAACAGAAGTTATTTCTTGGAAAGGAACAAATTTACCTTTAACAGCAGATCAAAGAGGCGGTTCACAACTAATACCTTGGGGCGATAAATATTTGTGTGTAACGCATGAGGTTAATTTGTTTCAAAACTACCTTAGTCAAAAAGATGGATACTATCGCCATAGACTTATAGTGTGGGATAAAGAATATAATGTAATTGGAATGTCTAGCGAGCCATTTTCATTTTTAGATGCAAGAATAGAATTTGCTGCAGGAGCAGCGGTACACAATAATGATTTATTAATATCATTTGGATTTCAAGATAATGCAGCATTTGTATTGCGTGTTCCAAATAAATTAGTTGAAGAAATGATAGAGGATGCATTAGCTTATGGAAACAATTGAACAGTTAGTTGAACATGCTTCATATGATATGTTTAATCCAAGACTTAATTTTGGGATTGCAAAAAAATATGAAGAAATGGGTCAAACAGCATCTGCTGTATCTTTTTATTTAAGAACCGCAGAATATGGTCACGATACAGATCCTCTTTTTGTTTATGCATCATTGTTAAGAATGTCCGTTTGTTTTAGTGATCAACGTGAAAG
>Ga0208741_10000731_pt1 | contig 14622 bp, 13 predicted proteins | sample CryBogCBE03Jun09_FD_184576 | JGI IMG/M metagenome (GOLD analysis project Ga0208741, IMG submission 184576) | Freshwater microbial communities from Crystal Bog, Wisconsin, USA - CBE03Jun09 (SPAdes) | ecosystem: Environmental > Aquatic > Freshwater > Lake | place: Crystal Bog, Wisconsin, USA...
CTTAGAAAGCACGGTTGCGATTGCTGCTGTCAAAGTGGTTTTACCGTGGTCAACGTGACCAATGGTGCCTACGTTTACGTGCGGTTTTGTCCGCTCAAACTTTTCTTTTGCCATTTTTGTCTGCCTTTAGTTAACTCTTTAAACCAACGAAATCACAATTTATAAATCTGAAACATGGTGCCCATGGGCAGGATCGAACTGCCGACCTCTCCCTTACCAAGGGAGTGCTCTACCACTGAGCCACATGGGCCAATCTTTTGCTACAAAATACTGGAGCGGGATAAGAGAATCGAACTCTTGACCGAAGATTGGAAATCTGCTGTTTTACCATTAAACTAATCCCGCACATCTTGGTGGAGGGGGTAGGATTCGAACCTACGTAGGCATAGCCAACAGATTTACAGTCTGCCTCCTTTAGCCGCTCGGACACCCCTCCGCGAACCCAACATTCTGACTCCTAACGGAGAATCTGTCAATCTCTCTAGCGCTTCGCACAAGTAAAAACGCCCAGACCTAAAAGGGTCTGGGCGTCGCATTGGTGCCCGGCAGTTACCTACTTTCACACGGGTAATCCGCACTATCATCGGCGTAAAGTCGTTTCACTGTCCTGTTCGAGATGGGAAGGAGTGGTTCCAACTTGCTATGGTCACCGGGCGTAGAGGGTTGAACTGTTGATAAATCAACAGTTCGATTTGAGTAAGCATGTAATAAGGATGCAGATTAAATCTGGCAAACATCCAACACAATAGTGCTGGTTATAGGATCAAGCCTAACGGGCAATTAGTATCGGTTAGCTTAACGCATTACTGCGCTTCCACACCCGACCTATCAACGTTGTGGTCTTCAACGACCCTTTATGTAGGTTAAACCTACGGGAGATCTCATCTTCAGGCAAGTTTCCCGCTTAGATGCTTTCAGCGGTTATCTCTTCCGTACATAGCTACCCTGCGATGCTTCTGGCGAAACAACAGGTACACCAGCGGTACGTCCACTCCGGTCCTCTCGTACTAGGAGCAGCCCCCGTCAAATCTCCAACGCCCACGGCAGATAGGGACCAAACTGTCTCACGACGTTTTAAACCCAGCTCACGTACCTCTTTAAATGGCGAACAGCCATACCCTTGGGACCGGCTACAGCCCCAGGATGAGATGAGCCGACATCGAGGTGCCAAACACCGCCGTCGATATGAACTCTTGGGCGGTATCAGCCTGTTATCCCCAGAGTACCTTTTATCCGTTGAGCGATGGCCCTTCCATACAGAACCACCGGATCACTATGACCTGCTTTCGCACCTGCTCGACTTGTCGGTCTCGCAGTTAAGCACGCTTTTGCCATTGCACTTTAGGTACGATGTCCGACCGTACCAAGCGTACCTTCGTACTCCTCCGTTACACTTTGGGAGGAGACCGCCCCAGTCAAACTGCCTACCATGCACTGTTCCCGACCCAGATAATGGGCCAAGGTTAGAACCTCAAATAAATCAGGGTGGTATTTCAAGGTTGGCTCCAGCGAAACTAGCATTCCGCTTTCAACGCCTCCCACCTATCCTACACAGACCGATTCAAAGTCCAATGCAAAGCTACAGTAAAGGTTCATGGGGTCTTTCCGTCTAGCCACGGGTAGATTGCATCATCACAAACATTTCAACTTCGCTGAGTCTCAGGAGGAGACAGTGTGGCCATCGTTACGCCATTCGTGCAGGTCGGAACTTACCCGACAAGGAATTTCGCTACCTTAGGACCGTTATAGTTACGGCCGCCGTTTACTGGGACTTCAATCAAGAGCTTGCACCCCATCATTTAATCTTCCAGCACCGGGCAGGCGTCACACCCTATACGTCCACTTTCGTGTTTGCAGAGTGCTGTGTTTTTATTAAACAGTCGCAGCCACCTTTTTATTGCAACCCTTTCGTCCTCCCGTTGTTCACGGTCAAACTACAAGGGCGCACCTTATCCCGAAGTTACGGTGCAAATTTGCCGAGTTCCTTCTCCTGAGTTCTCTCAAGCGCCTTAGAATACTCATCTCGCCCACCTGTGTCGGTTTGCGGTACGGTCTTGTTAGACTGAAGCTTAGAGGCTTTTCTTGGAACCACTTCCAATTGCTTCGCGAATAAATTCGCTCGTCTCACGCCCTTGAATTACGCTACCGGATTTACCTAATAGCCATCTCCAACGCAAGAACCGGGAATATCCAACACCCGGACAACTTTCCGCGATCCGTCCCCCCATCGCATCTAACAATGGTCAAGGAATATTAACCTTGTTCCCATCAGCTACGCATCTCTGCCTCGCCTTAGGGGCCGACTCACCCTGTTCCGATGAACGTTGAACAGGAAACCTTGGGCTTACGGCGAGGGGGCTTTTCACCCCCTTTATCGCTACTCATGTCAGCATTCGCACTTCTGATACCTCCAGCATCCTTTACAAGACACCTTCACAGGCTTACAGAACGCTCTCCTACCATCACATTGCTGTGATCCGCAGCTTCGGTTATATGCTTAGCCCCGTTACATCTTCCGCGCAGGACGACTCGATCAGTGAGCTATTACGCTTTCTTTAAAGGATGGCTGCTTCTAAGCCAACCTCCTGACTGTTTTAGCCTTCCCACTTCGTTTCCCACTTAGCATATATTAGGGACCTTAGCTGGCGGTCTGGGTTGTTTCCCTCTTGACACCGGACGTTAGCACCCGATGTCTGTCTCCCGTGCTTGCACTTGTAGGTATTCGGAGTTTGCTATGGCGCAGTAATCCGCAATGGACCCCACTACCATGACAGTGCTCTACCCCCTACAGTGATACACGAGGCACTACCTAAATAGTTTTCGGAGAGAACCAGCTATTTCCAGTTTTGTTTAGCCTTTCACCCCTATCCACAGCTCATCCCCTAACTTTTCAACGTTAGTGGGTTCGGTCCTCCAGTACGTGTTACCGCACCTTCAACCTGGCCATGGATAGATCAACTGGTTTCGGGTCTACACCCAGCAACTAACGCCCTATTCGGACTCGCTTTCGCTACGCCTTCCCTATTCGGTTAAGCTTGCTACTGAATGTAAGTCGCTGACCCATTATACAAAAGGTACGCAGTCACCCCTTACGAGGCTCCTACTGTTTGTATGCACACAATTTCAGGATCTATTTCACTCCCCTCCCGGGGTTCTTTTCGCCTTTCCCTCACGGTACTTGTTCACTATCGGTCGATTACGAGTATTTAGCCTTGGAGGATGGTCCCCCCATATTCAGACAGGATTTCACGTGTCCCGCCCTACTTGTCTCTAGCCTAGTACCACTCAATAATTTTCACATACGGGACTATCACCCTTTATTGTTGGACTTTCCATTCCATTCTGTTAATTACTGAGCTATCACTAGAAGGCTCTTCCCATTTCGCTCGCCACTACTTTGGGAATCTCGGTTGATGTCTTTTCCTCTCGCTACTTAGATGTTTCAGTTCACGAGGTTCGCTCCTCACATCCTATGTATTCAGATGTGGGTACCACAAAAGTGGTGGGTTTCCCCATTCAGAAATCCCCGGATCAAAGCTTATTTACCAGCTCCCCGGGGCTTATCGCAGGTTATAACGTCTTTCGTCGCCTGTAATCGCCAAGGCATCCATCATGTGCACTTATTCACTTGATCCTATAACGAGCACCATTGCTAGTACCTGTTACAGGTTTTACTTCTACTTCTGACATGTTTGCCGTAATCCAAACTGTAAGTACTTGTTAAAAGAACTTGGTAAAACTCGTTTGTATTACTGATTGATGATTCAATCTTTACCCTTATTACATTGTCAAATGTCCTCTCAAAGAAACATTTGACACTTTGCTTACTCAAATTTTTAAAGAACAGCCATAAATGGCAAAACTAAACAATCGTTAAATCGCTTAGTTTTGACATTTAGATGTTGGTGGAGGATGACGGGATCGAACCGACGACCCCCTGCTTGCAAAGCAGGTGCTCTCCCAGCTGAGCTAATCCCCCAACGTCCACTTAGTCCATATCGCTACTGCTGATTGGTGGGTCTGGTAGGACTTGAACCTACGACCCCTGCGTTATCAACACAGTGCTCTAACCAGCTGAGCTACAGACCCGTGGCTTTTATTGTCAACCGATAAGTGTGGGCACTATAGATCCAGCATCTTTCTCTAGAAAGGAGGTGATCCAGCCGCACCTTCCGATACGGCTACCTTGTTACGACTTTACCCCAGTCATGAACCCTGCCGTGGCAGTCGCCCTCCTTGCGGTTAGGCTAACGGCTTCTGGCAAAACCCACTCCCATGGTATGACGGGCGGTGTGTACAAGACCCGGGAACGTATTCACCGCGACATTCTGATCCGCGATTACTAGCGATTCCAGCTTCACGTAGTCGAGTTGCAGACTACGATCCGGACTACGATGCATTTTCTGAGATTAGCTCCCCCTCGCGGGTTGGCAACCCTCTGTATGCACCATTGTATGACGTGTGAAGCCCTACCCATAAGGGCCATGAGGACTTGACGTCATCCCCACCTTCCTCCGGTTTGTCACCGGCAGTCTCTTTAGAGTGCTCTTGCGTAGCAACTAAAGACAAGGGTTGCGCTCGTTGCGGGACTTAACCCAACATCTCACGACACGAGCTGACGACAGCCATGCAGCACCTGTGTTCACTTTCTCTTACGAGCACCTAATGTATCTCTACTTCGTTAGTGACATGTCAAGGGTAGGTAAGGTTTTTCGCGTTGCATCGAATTAATCCACATCATCCACCGCTTGTGCGGGTCCCCGTCAATTCCTTTGAGTTTTAATCTTGCGACCGTACTCCCCAGGCGGCTGACTTCACGCGTTAGCTACGTTACTCAGGATGTAAATCCCGAACAACTAGTCAGCATCGTTTAGGGCGTGGACTACCAGGGTATCTAATCCTGTTTGCTCCCCACGCTTTCGTGCATGAGCGTCAGTGTTATCCCAGGGGGCTGCCTTCGCCATTGGTATTCCTCCACATATCTACGCATTTCACTGCTACACGTGGAATTCTACCCCCCTCTGACACACTCTAGCTATACAGTCACAGGCGCCATTCCCAGGTTAAGCCCGGGGATTTCACGCCTGTCTTGTATAACCGCCTGCGCACGCTTTACGCCCAGTAATTCCGATTAACGCTCGCACCCTACGTATTACCGCGGCTGCTGGCACGTAGTTAGCCGGTGCTTATTCTTCAGGTACCGTCATTCCCGGACTGTGTTAGAGCCGGTGTTTCTTCCCTGACAAAAGAGCTTTACAACCCGAAGGCCTTCTTCACTCACGCGGCATTGCTGGATCAGGGTTGCCCCCATTGTCCAAAATTCCCCACTGCTGCCTCCCGTAGGAGTCTGGGCCGTGTCTCAGTCCCAGTGTGGCTGATCGTCCTCTCAGACCAGCTACTGATCGTCGCCTTGGTGGGCTTTTACCCCACCAACAAGCTAATCAGGCATCGGCCGCTCTAATCGCGCGAGGTCTTTCGATCCCCCGCTTTCCCCCTCAGGGCGTATGCGGTATTAGCACAGCTTTCGCTGCGTTATCCCCCACGATAAGGTACGTTCCGATGTATTACTCACCCGTTCGCCACTCGCCACCAGGTGCAAGCACCCGTGCTGCCGTTCGACTTGCATGTGTAAGGCATGCCGCCAGCGTTCAATCTGAGCCAGGATCAAACTCTTCAGTTCAATTCCTGTGATCCTTGCGGATCGTCGCACTCATTCAAGAAATTGACTTGGTAATAAAACCAAATCTTTTTACTGTCTATGAGTACTATTTATTTACATCTGTCCCGAAGGACTGGATGCTTTCACTTAGTACCCACAATTATCGGTTGACTAATTTTTAAAGAAGGGCTGGAACGTTTTTCAAAAACTTCCAGCGAAGAAGCGAGACTATGACATACCCTGAGAGGGTTGTCAACACCTTCCGTAGTCTTTTTCCTATGAAAACGCTATTTTTTGGGGCTTGCAGCAGAAAAGGCTTCAAAATCAGTCATATAGAAAAATAAAAGAAATCAGCTTTTTTTAGAAAAATTCAGGCCCACTTCAGAAATTACCAATTTTCGGAATTTTTTCTACCATCGATCTGGATATGCAGGCAATAAAACCAGTAAATTTTGCATTATTTATAGTGGTTTATTAGGGAAAACCCTGAAATTTTCCCCAAAGCCTGCTAGAGTGTAGTTATGCAAAACAAATCTAGTTTGATGCCCCGCATTCAAAACGCTAGCAAACTGGTTCCGGTTCGCGAGCTACATGCTGGCCATCGAGCAGCAATACTTGAGCATTTTTTGCAACTTGAGGATGAAGATCGTCGACTTCGCTTTGGCACTCAAACACCCAATGAAGTCATAGAGCATTATGTTGCGAGCCTTGACTTCAATAAAGATGCAATTTTTGCGGTCTTTGATGCAGATCTAAAGATTATTGGGCTTGCGCATTTAGCTTACTTACCAAAACTAAAAATGCAAGCTCTTGCTGCAGAGTTTGGTGTATCTGTTCTGGAAAGTGCTCGACATCAAGGCGTTGGTTCTGCCCTGCTTGAGAGAGCAGCAGTGCATTCACGCAATACTCGCGTAGAAACTTTATATGTGCATTGCTTAGCAAACAATACATCGATGATGCGGCTTGCACAAAAAGTTGGTATGCGTGTTGAGTTTGCATATGGCGATGCTGATGCCTATCTCAAACTTGCACCGGCGACTCCTGCAACGCTTGTAAAGGAAGTTGCTAATAAGCAATGGGGTGACTTCGATTACGCTTTAAAATCAAACTTGAAAAATAGTAGCGATGCTTGGTGCTGGTTCTTGGGTCGCAGAACTGCCGCACTCTGATTCAATTAGATTGAGGAGCGCCTTGTAATATCCAAGCGCTCAAAAGTGATAATTCTGCATCACTTAATTTAGCATTTGCAGGCATTGGCACAACACCCCAAGCTCCTGCACCTCCATTACGAATTTTATTTTTCAAATATGCCAACGCCTTATTATCGCCTTGATATTTCTTGGCAACATCTTGATAGCTTGGTCCAACAATTTTTTTATTGATAGCATGACAACCCAGACACGCATTTTGTTTCGCTAAGGCGAAAGCCTTTTCATTATCTGGGCTTGCATGTACTTGGACGATACATAAGGAACAAAAAACAAACGAACAGAAAATTGCCTTAGCGCAGGCTCGCACTAATTTCATTGGCTATAGATGAATACTATTGAAACTTTGAAGGACTTGTTGGCTGGGTCTCTTCAGCTTTACCCAATTTTTCTAGGCGGGCTTTCTCGGCATCAGAAATGATGTCAAAGAATGCAAATACTTCCTTGACGCCATTAGTATTGCTAGCTACTTTTTTAGCCAGATCTGCTTCGCTCTGAGTCAGGATGCCCAACATATAAACGTTATCAGCCTCGACCACAATATCCATTGAGTTAGATGGAAGTTTCTCTGTAAAGATCATTTGAGTCTTCACTTTGGAGTCTAAATAGGAATCGTTTGCGCGAGCAGCATACGAACTATTTGGCCCAATAATTAATTGATTAAATACTGAGCGCACATTTTTCAAACTCTTAACGTACTCAGCAGCTTGATTCTTAATCTCATCATTTTTTACTTCACCGGTAAGCAATACTTTCTGATTGAAAGAGTTCACGTTGATGTGCGCTGAGCTTCCGAAGCGTTTTGAAAGTGCGCTATCTGCCTCTAGCTCTAATCCTTTATCAATTGCCTGAACACCAGGACTGCGACGATCGGCCATGACAGAAGCTGTTGCGGCAACTCCGCCTACAGCCAAAACTCCACACCCCGATAAGAATGAAAGCAATACTCCAATGACAAGTAATTTACCGCGGGACTGAGTTTGCATTTTCACTTTCTAAAGAGTGGATTTAATCAAGCATCAAATGATCAACACCATCGCACAAGCTATGCAATAAAACTAAATGGGTTTCTTGAATACGGGCAGTGCGAGTGGAGGGCGCGCAGAGATGAATATCGCCACTGTCTAGCAGGGCGGCAATTTTTCCGCCGCCGTTACCAGTCAATGCGATTATTTTCATGCCTAATTTTTTAGCGGCTTCAATTGCTTTGACGACATTCTTGGAATTACCTGATGTAGAAATTCCTAAAAGGATATCGCCGGGTTTACCTAATCCACGTACTTGCTTGCTAAACACTTCGTCGTAACTGTAATCATTTCCAACGGCTGTCAGAATTGAGCTATCAGTGGTTAATGCAATCGCAGCAAGCTCTTGACGCTCGCGCTCAAAACGGCCAATCAACTCGGCTGCAAAATGCTGAGCATCTGCAGCAGAACCACCATTGCCACAGGCCATCACTTTGCCTCCGCTTCGCAAACAATCCGTCATGGCAATAACACCCTCGGCAACAGCGGCTGGCAGAATTTTTTCAGCCTCTTGTTTAACGGCAATGCTGTCTAAAAAATGTTGAGAGGCTCTTTGACGTAAGCGCTCGATTATATTTTTATCCATAGCAATATTATGACCCAATTTGCGTTGAAATTGACATTCATGGTCGCCTATTCAAAACCCACGTATGCTCTCATCTATTAAAGGCTTATTTGCAAAAAATATCTATGGAACTGGATTCTTTTGACTTTCTGAAGCAACAAGATTTGCCCGCTGGAGCGCTGTACGTGGTCGCAACACCAATCGGCAACCTCGGCGACATTACCTTACGCGCCTTGCATATCTTAAAAATGGTTGAAGGAATTGCCTGTGAAGATACTCGTCATAGCGTTGCACTCCTTCAACAATTTGGTATTCATAAAAAATGTCTCGCCCTGCATGAACACAATGAAATGGCTGGCGCTCAAACCGTCATTCGGCATCTTGCCAATCATGAAAGGTGGGCTTACATATCGGATGCAGGAACGCCAGGCGTGTCCGATCCTGGTGCCCGCTTAGTCCAAGCGGTCCACGCAGCTGGCTTTCGGGTGATCCCCATCCCTGGCGCTAGCGCGGTTGCAGCTGCAGTATCTGTAGGCGGCTCAGTATTGACTGCAGCAGAAGGGCGCTTCCAATTTTTAGGCTTCTGGCCAAATAAAACTAAGGAGCGTGACGCTCTGTTAATTCAAATACAAAAAAGTATGCAAGCCAGCATCTTTTTTGAGTCGCCTCACCATATTCGAGATACCTTGAAAATCATTGGTCAAGCTCTTGAGCCAGAGCGCGAACTCATGATCGGTCGAGAATTAACTAAAAAATTTGAGCAAATTAGCTTCATTAGAGCTGCTGACATACCAGAATGGCTAACTCATTCATCAAGCCTCAAAGGTGAGTTTGTTGTTATGGTAGCGGGTCGAAGCAACAGTAAAGATTTGGTCTCGGATGACTTATTAAGTCTCTGGGTTAATGCGCTCAAACCATACTTAGGTAGCAAAGAAATTGCTGCAGTTCTGTCCCAAACCCTTCCAGTCTCTAAAAAAGAGGCTTATCAAGCAGCCATCGATTCCAAAGCAGGGGATACAAAAAAATAAAGCCGACCAATTGTCAGCTTTATCAGTTTCATGAATAGTGTTAGCCGGGTAATTTTTTAGCCGCCAGTCTTGGCTTCTGTCGGAGGATTGGCATCCTGAACATTCAGCTGGCCAACTGGCTTGATAATTTCATCAGCAGACTTGCCACTATCAATGCGCTTACCGTTATTGACGTAAACCATCAACAATAAAATCACAATCAATGGCACAAAAAAGCTTGCAAACACGACGGTGATGAGTTGTTTTGGAGACTTAATCAGATTGCCGTGCTCGTTGCTCATAGGACTTTTGTAGTTTTATGGGTTTAAGGAATGTTCAGATGCGATTATAACGAGTGCTTTTTGCCTTAGGCACTTACAATACAAGGGTGGCCAAATGCAGGGTTTCACATGGCGCCCGTAGCTCAGTGGATAGAGTATTGGCCTCCGAAGCCAAGGGTCGCAGGTTCGATTCCTGCCGGGCGCGCCAAAGCAGGGGATTTTTGATCAGCGTCACACGTGAAAACTCAAAAACCACTATCATTTGGATCTAAATAACTGATTTCTATTGAATATTAACGTGTCTAATCACCTAAACCCCTCTCTTTCTGACCAAAACATGGCTCCTTTGGCTCCTAATGAGCCATTACCACACCGAAAAATTATTCGCGGCTGGCTTGCTCATATGGCGCAAGGCCAAGTAGGCCGTGCGCTTGGTCTATTGTTGATTGATGCCTCTTTGTGGCTCGGCTGTATCGCAGGCACTATTTTTATTGAAAATATTGCTGTGAAAATTGCCTTGGGCTTAATTGCTGGTTTTGTAACTGGTCGTATTTTTATTCTTGGGCATGATGCATGCCACCAAAGCTTTACACCCAATCGCGAACTCAATAAGGTCCTTGGTCGTATTGCCTTCTTGCCATCTCTAACCCCTTATAGCTTATGGGATGTGGGGCATAACGTGGTGCACCATGGTCAAACCAATTTAAAAGGTTTCGACTTTGTCTGGGCGCCCTTATCTAAGGCAGAATTTGATGCTTTGCCAGCCTGGCGTAAAACGCTTGAGCGCCTCTACCGCAGCGGTTGGGGCCCAGTCTTTTACTATCTGATCGAGATTTGGTGGAGACGCGAGTATTTCCCAAATGCCCAAAATAAACCCGGTGATCGTCCTATCTTTCTTAAAGACAATCTCTTGGTTACTGCCTTTGCCATTATTTGGATTGGCTGCTTGATTGCTGGAGCCTTGGCAACGGGTCAATCTATTTGGATCGGGCTGATTACCGGCTTTGCTCTGCCATTCTTATTTTGGAACGGCATGATTGGTTTTGTCGTATATGTTCACCATACCCACCCATCTGTTTCTTGGTATGACAAAAAATCAGAGTGGTTACGTGCCCAGCCTTTTGTATCGACTACTGTCCACCTGACTTTTGGCTGGATGTGGGGCGCCCTGATGCACCACATCATGGAACATACGGCCCATCACGTCGACATGAGCATCCCCCTTTACAACCTCAAAGATGCTCAAAATACCCTCGAAACAATGCTTCCAGAGCGGATTTTCATTCAAAAATTCTCCTGGGACTGGTATTTTGATACTGCCCGCAAATGCAAGCTATATGACTTTGAAAACAAAGCTTGGCTGGACTTTGACGGTAATAAAACGGCGGATTCGGTTCGGGTTCTTCTAAGCCCAGCCCCAGTGGGACAAAACGGGTAAAATAGACCCTCTGTTCAGATTTGTCTTACCCGGATTGCCCATGACTACCTCGACTCCAGCTGCTACACAAGAAACCTCCCAAAGCCTCAAGTTTTGCTCTTCTTGCAGTCGCGAAAAGCGCCTTGAAGGCGGAACATGGATTCCAACCAGTAACCGGAAGCAACGCTGGATTTGTGCGAGCTGTCTATACAACCGCACACATCGTACGGGATCTGCAAAAGCCTAACTAAATTGCTTAGGTGCCATCCCCAACATAGGGGTTGGTTTTTCTTTCTTGCCCAAACGTAGACATCGGTCCATGTCCGGGCACAAATTGCACATCGTCGCCTAAGGGCCATAACTTGGTCTTGATAGCATTAATTAAATCAGCGTGATTGCCCCGCGGGAAGTCAGTTCGGCCGATCGATCCCGCAAAAAGCACATCACCAACTAAAGCCAGCTTGTCTTCTTTATCAAAAAATACAACATGTCCTGGAGTGTGTCCTGGGCAATGAAAAACTTCAAAATCTACATCTCCAACTTGAACGTGGTCTCCGTTGTTGAGCCAACGAGTTGGCTCAAAAGCTTTAGCATGACCAAACCCAAATCGGACAGTTTGTTCAGGAAGCTGATCAATCCAAAATCGCTCCTCAATTTGTGGTCCCTCAATGGGGACATGCAATTGTTCAGAAAGCTCCTGGGCGGCAGCGCAATGATCTAAATGCCCGTGCGTCAGTAGAATTTTTTTTACATTACCTCCCATTTGCTTTACGCCATCTAGAATCTTATCGATATCGCCACCTGGGTCAACAATAGCTGCATCACCAGTTTTTTGACATACCAAGATTGAACAATTTTGCTCAAAGGGCGTAACGGGCACGATACCTAATTTAATGGGCATATTTTGGATAAGATCGTTTAGCTAATCGGTAAGATAGCAGTTTAGAGCACAAGTTATAAAATAGGGCAGCAAGGTGAGCCATGAATACACAAGATAAATTTAAATTTACTGAGACCCACGAGTGGGCCGATTTAGAGGATGATGGTTTGATATGGGTGGGCATTAGCAATCATGCTCAAGAAGCGCTTGGTGATGTCATGTTCTTTCAGGCGCCCAAGCTAGGTCAACTTGTTAAGCAAGGTGAAGATATTGCTGTCATAGAGTCCGTTAAAGCGGCGAGCGATATTCATGCTCCAGTCAGCGGTGAGATCGTTGCCCTGAATCCAGATGTTGAGAGTCAGCCTGAAAGCATTAATGCGAAACCATATTCAATTTGGCTTTTTAAAATCAAGCCCAACTCAGACGCTAGTCTAGATGCTGAACTACAAAATTTAATGAGTCTCGAAAAATATTCCGCTACAGCAGGCGCTTAAATCGCTATTGGATCGCGCTCAATCAACCATCGGATGCGTGAGGCTTTGCTGATGCGCCCTTGAGAATCTTGACGCAATAACTGGTCAATCGCCTCTAGCAATTCTTGTAAATACTTCCGACTATTTGACTCAATCAAAAGTTGAGCTCGCTCAGACCCTGCTACCCGCATGATCGTTTTGGGCACTGGGTCATAAATCTTGACCCCCTTGTGAACTAAACCCCTCTCGGCCAATTGCGACTTCAAGTCACTTAAAAACTGGATGGCTTTTATAATGTTCTTGCCCTCAGCATGAATCAGCCCTTGATAAGAAAACGGGGGAAGCCCAGACTCTTCTCTCTCCTTGGCGGTGAAAGATAAAAACCCATCTACATCATGTCTCAGTAAATACTGAAATACTGCTGCATCAGGATGCTGTGTTTCTATATAAATATCCCCAGTGGCTTGATCATATTGTTTCGAGCGTCCCGCTCTTCCCGCCACTTGAATAAGCTGAGCAAATAATCTTTCAGCTGCTCTGAAGTCTTGAGAATATAAACGACTGTCTGCATCTAACACTGCAACAGTTCCAATATTTTGATAATCATGGCCCTTTGCAATCATCTGTGTGCCCACTACAATATCCACGCCACCTTCATGAATTTTTTGAAAGAGCTCTTCGGCGCCCTTACTCCTTCTGCTAGAGTCTGTATCTACCCTCAAGACTGTTGCTTGGGGCCATGCACCTTCAATCACGTCTTCAATTTTTTGTGTGCCCTGACCTACTGGCTTCAGATCTGCATTTCCACAATCAGGGCAAAAATTAGGCATTGGCTTAACTAGGCCACAGTGATGACAACTCAATACTGTTTTTTTACTCAAAGCTCCCGCCCTATGCATCACCATACAAGAGGAGCATTGGGCACACTTCGACATCCATGCGCACGCAGAGCAGCTTATAACTGGTGCATATCCGCGCCGGTTAATCAAAATTAAACTCTGCTTCTTTTCAGACAAGCATTTACTGATAGCACCTTCAACTATTTTGGTGAATAAAGGTGAGTAGGAAGATCGATTTTGGGGATCCTGTGTATTCACAAGATGAACCTTGGGCAAGCTTGCGCCCTGGGCACGGCTGTCTAATCTTATGTGCTCATAGCGTCCAACTTTTGCAGCCATCCAAGTTTCTAATGATGGCGTAGCTGAGGCCAACAAGATTGGTAATCCTTGATCATGTGCTCGCCAGATTGCGAGATCTCTTGCAGAGTAACGCGTTCCCTCTTGTTGTTTGTAAGATGGGTCATGCTCTTCGTCGACCACTATCGCACGCAGATTCGGCATAGGTGTAAGCACTGCCAAACGAGTACCCAATATGATTTGAGCCTCTCCAATCATTGCCTCATGCCAAGAGATGCCGCGCTGCTTCTCTGAAACGCCGCTATGTAGCAGTGCAATTTTTTTATCTGGGAAATACGCCCTGATCCGTCGCTCTAGCTGGGGAGTTAAATTAATTTCTGGAACGAGGAGTAACACCTGGGAATTTTTCTCCTGCAAAACACTCGCCAACCAATTTAAAAAAACGGCTGTCTTACCGCTCCCAGTTTGTCCCTGTAAAAGGATTGCCCTGAACGCTCCTGAGTCCTCCTTTTGCAAAAGGATATCTAGGGCACTTTTTTGTTCCGGATTTAGTTGGCCTACACCAATCAATTTCTCAGAATCATTGGCTAAATCACCCTGATTGCTTTTCATGTTGATTGACGGTTTCGCTAGCCTGAGCTTTTCCCACCGCTCAGGTTTGCGCCACATCTGCGGAATGGAAGGAATAATCGTTTCACCCAAAGAATGGATGTAATACTGGCTCGCAAAGTTCATCAAGCTCAAGAGGGCAGAATCCAGGGGGGGTAGGGGCGCCAATCCTAAAACCGCCTTTAATTTGCTGGGGTCTATTTCAGAGTGAGCATTTACTTTTACTACAACTCCTACATTTATGGAATTTCCAAATGGTACTGCGACAATTTGGCCTATCAAAGGGTCAGAGCCTAGTTTTTGGCTGTCCCAGATATAGTCAAAGCCCTGCGCTAAAGGCTTATCCAGAACAACCTGAACGA
>Ga0208741_10000733_pt1 | contig 14587 bp, 8 predicted proteins | sample CryBogCBE03Jun09_FD_184576 | JGI IMG/M metagenome (GOLD analysis project Ga0208741, IMG submission 184576) | Freshwater microbial communities from Crystal Bog, Wisconsin, USA - CBE03Jun09 (SPAdes) | ecosystem: Environmental > Aquatic > Freshwater > Lake | place: Crystal Bog, Wisconsin, USA...
CCTTAAAATGATGAATAAATATAATTTTAAGGATGGCCTTGAAGGTCTTAAAAAAATGGCGTTAACAGCAACTAAGTTAGGTATTGATATGAAAGCTGTTGAACCATTTGCCGATAAATTATTTGATATTGACGGTGCTGTTGAAATGTCTGCACAACTACAAGTATTAGGTGGAAAATGGGCAGCTTTGGCTGACCCATTCAAATTAATGTATATGGCTCGTAATGATATGGATGGGTTAACTAAATCAATCGGTGAAGCTGCTGCTGAGTCAATGTCATTTGCTAAAGACGGTAGTATTCAAATGTCATCACTTGAAATGTCTAGGCTTAGAAAAATTACTGAACAAACGGGTATTGCATATGATTATTTGGCGACAGCTGGTAAAAATGCGTTTAAAGCTAAGACTATTAAAGCTCAAATTAGTGGACTCTCTGATGCAGAAATGGAGTTTATATCTAATACTGCAAAATTTTCACAAGATGGTAAAACAACAATTAAAATTGGTGCCGATGAAAAGTTAATCAGTCAATTAACTAGTGCTGATAAAGCTGTAATTGACCAGCAAATTAAAGAAAAATCTAGTCTTGAGCAAAGAGCTAAAGATGCTATGACTTTTGATAATAAAATAACTAACATTATCAACACATTAAAATCTGATTTTTTACCTATTGTTGATGATATGAGTAAAAATTTAGTACCAGCTTTAGAAAATTTTATAAAGGGAGATATGGGTAAAAATATTTCAACATTGGCAGGTTATATAAGTTCATTTGTGTCGACAGTTGGTGGATTTATACTAAATAACCCTATGTTAAGTGCTATAACATATCTTGGAAGTAAATTATTAAGCCCATTAATGAATATAGCCACTTGGATGGCCAATGGGGAATATTTAGCCGAAGGTTTTAATTTAACAATGATGAAGGGTGGTGGTCTTGGCGTTGGTGCTGGTGTTGGAACAACTGATGTTGTAACAAAAGCTGCAACAACATCAATCGGTACAATTGCTAGATATGCAACTAGTGTTATTGGTTCAATTGGTGGCGTTATTGCAGGTACAGGAATTGGTAATTCAATATATGAATCAACCTCAGGAAAAAAATCAAATAGTGGTGGTAATTGGGGTGGTGCAATTGGTGGTGTTTTAGGTGCTGGGCTTGCAATGGCTTTTTTGAATCCTGAGTTAGCACCTTTATTTGCAATGGGTGGCTCAGCACTTGGAAGTGGTATTGGTAATATGGTTGGTGCTAACGATGCTGTTATTTCAAAAGTTAATGATGGTGTTATGTTTAATGAAAATGATAAATTTATGAAGGTAAATGATGGCACGATGATTGCTGGTACAAATGTTAATGGTAATAAGGATTTAGCTAAAGCATTGAATAACCAACAAATTAACTCACCTACATCATCTTCTAGTACAAGTTTACCAAATAATATTATGGTTCAACTTAGTGACCTTAAAATTAACGGTACAATTGAATTAAAAATGCCAGGTATGATTAGTAAAGACATCGGGGTTGAGTTAATGAATGACCCAACTTTCATTAGGAACATTTCAAGGTTGGTAAATACCGCTACACAGACCTCTTTAACAGGAAAACCAAGCTAAAATTGGTAAAAATGACTAAAAATTTATAAAAATAAATTTGCATTTGTCATAAAAAAACCGTATATTTGCATATATAATATTAAATAACTAAATTAATATAAACTAATTAAATAACAATATTAATAATATAATTAAATAATAGGCCCTAATTGGGTCTATTTTAATTTTATAGACTCTTTATTTAGATAAATTTTTCAATATAATAGTATTTATATAGAAAGATTTAGACATGCCATTATACTATTATCCAAGTTCACCAACACCAAACACTTTGAATACTATCAATAGTACAACTATTGGTACAGTTACTGGTAATAATATACGTGATTTCTTATTAAGTAAGAATATTCAAAATCCAATTAAGTATCCACAATTATCAACATCAATTAATGGTGCACCAAAAGGTGGAGAGCCATTCATTGACACTATGGTTGGTAGTGGAGTAATCATACCTCAACCTTCGGTAGAAATTGATGGTATTCATAGATATGATATAGGTATATTACCAAATTTATATAAAAATTCGGACCCGAATGCACCTCAATTGCTTGATATTAATTACGTACCTCAAGTACCAATATATCCTCAACCAAGTAATGGTACTGGTCAGTATAATGCACCAGATGCTAACCAATATGGTATTTTACCTAAATCTCAATATGCTAAGTTTTTAACTAAATCAACTATTTTTAATTTATATTCAGATTCAAATAAACAAGTTGATATAGCCGATTACATTTCACTTCAACCAATACAATATAATACTCGTCTTGGTAGTTATTTAGATGAATATACTAACTTAAATGGTGGTCAAGGCGGTGCTACAGCTATAGCTGATGGTATTGCAGATGTGTTAAATGGTCAATCACTTGGTATTGCTAAAGCTGGTGTTGTTACTGATTTCGATTTAAAGGCGACATTAGCTGGTAGAGTACTAACAGCCACAGGATTGATGAATGATACTAAATTAGGGGTTATTGGTGGTCAACAACTAGCATTAGCATTAGCGAATAATGCAGCATTTAATGTACAACAAGAATTATTAGGTTCTTTGAATATTCAAGATAATCTTTTAAGTTTAGTTAAGGGTGACGGATGGGCTGGTTTAAGACCAGATTATTCAATAACAGTACCATCTAGTACTGAAGGTAAAGTTTTGAGCTACGCTGAGAAGATTCTTGGTTTTTTTGTACCTAAATCATACCTTTCAGATGGTGGTTCAATCTTTATAAGTGAAAGTGGACCTATTAGTAATACTCAAAGAGCTAATTCAATGCTTACAAATACTGGTAATGGTCAATTAACGTCATTAAAAAATAATATCACCGCCACTATAAATGGTACTGGTAGTTACGATAACCCAAGTTTAACGCCGTTTAGAAGTGCCTATGCACCAGCATATAATTTAGATAAAAATGGTAGTATACCAAGTTTAGTGAATGACTATGCTTTTATGAGTAATGGTCAAGTCTATAATTTTCTTAAATCAGATGTAATTCCTGAAATTAGTTATAATAGGGAAAAAATGGTTGATGAAAATTATGGTTTTAAAAGCTATGATGATTACAATTATTCAGTAAATGATGGTGCGTCATTTAAAACTAAATTTAGTTGGACAAGCGGTGATGGTAATGCGTTAAATTCAATAGAAAACTATGATTTATTTGGTGGTGATTTAACAAATACTACTAATAATAAAAAATCACTTCTTTATAAAACCCAAACTTTATTCAATAATAAGGGTATGAGGAGTTTAGTATCTGTTAAAGGGGATATGACCGTTAAAAAGAGTACGCAAACTCAGACAGTTTCTGGTGTTGGTGGTATATCTAAGGGTTCAGCAGTATTAAGTGGTTGGCTATTTGATAATAAATCAGGGCAATTATCTAGTAAAGCTACAGGGCAAACAGCTGATTCAACATTTTGTAGAGCATGGACACCATACAACAGATATGATTCAGTTTATAAATTAATTAGGAGCCGTGGTTTAAATCAATCTGAAAATGGTGGTGGAAATATAATTCAAAATGATTGGAGACAACATATTGATGGTTCAGTATTAGGTGATAATGGTTTTGTACAGATAGCACCATATAAAACCGATACAAATATTAACCGTAGCGGTACTTATGGTGGTGGAATACCAACTTCACCTAAGAAATATATGTTTTCAATTGAAAATTTAGCTTGGGCTGGGTCTGCCGCATCAAATTTATTACCGATAGAACAAGGTGCTGGTGATTTATTAACTGGTAAGTTTGGTAGAATGATGTGGTTTCCACCTTATGACCTAACTTTTAGTGAAACAAGTTCAGTAAATTTAGAAACAACTAATTTTATCGGTAGAGGTGAACCTATATTTACATATAATAACACTGAAAGAAGCGGAAATTTGTCATTTAAAATCTTTGCTGACCATCCCAGCATAATGAACTCATTTGCAGGTAATAATGGCCCTAGTGATGATTTTATACGTTCATATATTTCTGGTTGTTTAGATTTAGATTCAAGCTGGGGTGATAAATTAACTTATGAAGAAAAACAGGAGATTAAAACCTCAAATGTTCAAAATGTTACAAAAAAAGTAGCAGAAAAACCAAAAGATATTACTTTTAATGTTTATTTCCCTAATGATGTGTATAATGTGGAAGAAATATTTACACTAGGTATTGGTAAATCTAGTGGTTTTTATGAAAGTGGGGATAGTACGCACAATAATGGAACAGTACCAGGTATTGGATTATATAATGGTGATGATTACACCATTAATAACGTAACCTATCATAGTCCTATTGTTGCTAAAGATGGTGTTAATTATTGGTCCGATAATAAGGATTTCGGTTTGAATACAACACCGATTACATTTAATAATGTAACTTATTCTGATGGATGGAACGATGATAAATTTATTAATGACCTTAGAACTTATTTAAATAGTCCAAATAGTGATGGAACAGAATTATCTTGGAAAGCTAGTGTATCTGGTTTTGCTAGTACTCAAAGTGTTATTAATAATCATAATATATTATTAGCTAATGAAAGGGCTGTATCATTAAAAAACTGGTTAATCTCAAATAATATAATTGATGCAAATAAGATTTCAGTAGGTAAAGCTGATAAAAATGTATCTGTAGTTAGTGGTAATTACAGTAATACTACACCAGTTGGTGAAGATGGGCCAAAACGTGCCAGATATGCAACAGTAATATTTAGTGTTGATACAACATCCTTATCACCCGAACAAAACAATAACGCATCCCAAACAGCACAACCAAGTTTGAGTGTTGCTGTGAAAAAAAGATTCTATACTGAGCTTGACTTTTTTGAAAAGTTACAAGAAAACGACCCATTTGTGTTTGATACAATTAGGGAAAAAATTAGATATTTTCACCCAGCATTCCATTCAATGACACCTGAAGGTTTTAATTCTAGGTTGACATTTTTATTACAGTGTACTAGACAAGGTGCAACTCAAAATTCTAATGGTGACCCACAAAATTTAGCTTTTGGGCAACCACCTGTATGTATATTAAGAATCGGTGATTTTTATAATACAAAAATAATGATTGATAGTCTTAGTATTAATTATGAGGACCAACTATGGGATTTAAATCCTGAAGGTGTGGGCGTACAACCTATGATTGCGACTGTTAATATATCATTTAAGTATATTGGTGGTTCAACGCTATTTAGTCCAATAAATAAGCTTCAAAATGCGTTATCATTTAATTATTTTGCCAATGCTCAAGTTTATGACCCAAGAGCTGATTATGTTTCAGCAGCACCGCCAACTAAAGTTAATAATGCTGATGGAAGTATAACATCAATACAACAAACAGATTATGATGCTCAATGTTATGTATTAAATAATGGATTGGACCCATTAACAACATCGTTAGGTTTAGTTTCTAAAGGTGAGGTTCAAATTAATGTAACACCAGCACCAGGTAAAAATGATATAATTGACGCTGAAAATAGTCTAAATGTGTTTAATTCGTTTAATGATAACACAACTACCGAGTTTACAGATACTGATATAATTAATATAATAAGAATTAATTCAACTGATTATACTTATGAAATTAATAGTATTGCCCGTGGTTTAGTTCAGATTAGTCTAACTTTTCAACAAACAAAAAATATTCAAAATATTTCATTAAACGCTTCACATATTGGAAATGTTTATGCGCTAAGTGGTGGTACTGAGCATTTTTATGTTGGTACGATAACACTTAGTCCTAATGATAATAAGAGTATTAATTATTCGGTATCAAAAGATGATGATGGAATATCTAATACTAGTAATAATGGTGGTGTTGCTAAAATCGGTGACGTACCTAAATTAGATTTTTTCATATCTAATTCATTTACCAATATAAACAATGTATTAACTTCAAGTTCACCAATGATAAAGATTGAGTGGGATAATGGTAGTAAAATAAATTCAGTAATACCTTTTAATAATTAATTATGGCATATTTTGATAGATATAATAACTTTAGAGTTAATGGGTCTATGATTCCTGTTAACGGAATTAAAATTCCTGTAGCCAGCTCAGATAAATACGTAGTTTATGAGCTTGGTAAGACAAGACTTGACATAATGAGTAGCATGTACTATAATAACCCATACGATGGCTGGTTAATAATGTTGGCTAATCCAGATTATGGTGGGTTAGAGTTTACGATACCTGACCAATCAATAATAAGGGTTCCATTTCCATATGAGAGCGCAATAAGTAGATATATAACAGTGGTAAATAATTACCAAGCATATTATGGCAAGCAATAGTATAATACACGATAGTGGAAGACTAAAATTAGTTGACCCAAATAGTTTTGAATATCAAAGTACAGGTAATACTTTTGATAGTAATTATAACATGTCAGTACCATTAGAAGATTTATGTATAGTTGTTGAACTTAAAACAACTGAAAAAACTCGTACTATACTTAGTTCAAATAATACGAATAGCTCAATTAATATACTTAATACTAACAATGGTGGTAAAGCTATAAAATTAGTTAATTTTATTAGTGGTAAAAATGATTCGACAACTGGTGGTAATCAAGTGTTAACAACTAGTTATACTGATGTATCTGATATTAGTGCAACAACAGATGGTATTAATGAGGCATTAGGTATTACTAGTATTGATATTGAATTTAATTCGTCTTATGCTCCAATGATTAACATTAATTTTATTGATGTTCGTGGTGCGGCTATATTTCAAAACGGTGCTAAATCAGATTATGGTGTATTGTTTAAATTACCATACCCTATATTTCAATTAAAAATTAAAGGGTATTATGGTAAACCAGTTATTTATTGTCTTCACCTTACTAAGTGTTCAACAAAGTTCAATTCACAAACTGGTAATTTTGAAATAGCCGCACAATTTGTGGGTTATACATACGCTATGTTATCTGATATGCTTTTAGGATATATTAGAGCTGGCCAAGAAACTCCACGTGGAAAGGAAATAATGTCTCAATTATATCCAAATACATTATCAATAAATGATTTTATGGTAGCAATAACCAGAATTGATAGTAAAAACCCAAAAGAAACTAATGATAAATTTAGTGCTGTAAGTGAGTTAGATAATTTAATTGAAGAAATTAACACTAGAATTAATAGTGCTATAACTACATTAAAAAATTATAAAAACGCTAAATTATTAAAAAGTAATGACCCAAATATTATAATTTATTCTGAAGCTACGATTCCGCTTTTAGACGGTTTAAACTCAGATATACAAACTTTAAAAAATAAGTTTAATATTATTTGTGGTACCAATAGTTTTAATAAACAATATGATTCTAGTTTCGAATCGCCAATAATATTAAATATTACTTTAAATGATTTAAGAAACACTAGTGATTTAGCTACATTATATAGGTTAATTAAAAATGCTTATGGTAATCAAGCTGATTCAGATAATTTAGATATTATTATTGATAGATTAAGAAAAGCATCAAATAGTATTACTCAAACAAATGTTGTTTGTTTTTATGATTTTACAGAAATGTTTAATAAATTAGTAAACCAAAAAAAATATGATACATCCTTAATAAATAATAATTTGATAGCTCAAGCCAAGAGTTCGTTAGATAGCATTATTACAAATAATTTTAATATTGATACATCAATTAGGGGTGTTACTAATGTTTTTACGACAGCTGTAGAAGTATTTCTTCAACAATTATTGGAAATTTCTAGCAAATTTGATAACGATACTAGACAATCAGAATTGAAAAAGATTGCTACAGGTAATACTGGAAAAAATAGTACTGGTACTGGCACTGGTAAATTAGATGTTTTATCATTAGATAATGTAATATATCCTTGGCCAGAATTTAGTAATAAAGGTGAGGAAGCATACATTGGTGATGCTGATAATGGTGGTGTACAAAATCCAGAAAATGTTCCTGAAATACAGTTCGTTAATGACTTATTTGAAGGATTTAAAAATAACTCAAATATTGATAAAAATCTTTCAGCAATATATTCAAGTGGTAGGGTATCATATTATACAACTAATCCAAGTGATAGTATTGCAATGACTTATAATCAGTTTACAACAAATCCATATGATAGGTTACCTAGTAATGCTAATGAAAAGGATATGGCCTTATTTATTTTACTTAGGTGTATAAATTTCATTGGTTTATCAAATAAATTTTTAACTCAAGCGGAAATTGAAGATTTTGCCATTCATGATATACAATATTATTTAAATAAATTTAAAGATAGTAAATTTTTATTAGCTCTTAAAAATACATATCCAGACCCAAATTCTTTTAGGTTAATTAAAAACTCAAATGGACAAGAAGTTTTAAAACTAAATGCTGATAATAAATCCTTTACTTATAATCATTTAACTAATAGTAGCGAAGCTATTATACCAATTCAAGCTTTATCTAATGATAGTTCAAATGTTAATCAACAGATTACACCAACAATTATTGATAATTTTTATGATAATAAAGGGTATAAATTTACTGATTATAAAGACCATGACTATGTTTTAACTAACAGGGTTTATGGTGATATTAATTTTAATAATAATGAGAGGTATATTGATATTATTTCAGAAAATGAATATAATTCAAAGGCTACTGGTAATAAAGCATCAAGTGCAATTGATTATAGTAAACTAACAACCTTAAATACAAGTTCTGATTTTGAACAAGCTGGTTTTGTTGCTAATGGTGGTATTTACGGTGTACAAGAATTTACTAAAATAAATTATGGTAATGGTGAGGTTGATTTCTATACGTTATTTTATGGCGACTATAGTAATAATAATACAGTATTACGTGGTACTAGAGGTAATACAACAGAATATGATATTAAAAATAAAACATCTGAGTATAATATTTTTATAAAAGACGAAACTAGTTTTAAACCAGAAGTGTTTAGTAATAATGGTAGTCAAAATTTTGGTAAAACAAGATTTTTATTAACAAATATTATTAAAAATGCTCCGTATTTATCCTTTAATGTGCAATCATTTACTAATGCATTAGGTGTAGAAGTAAAAAATATAGACATAAACTTGAGTTTATTCGGTTCAAGATTTTATAATCAACAGGTTAGTACTAACGCAAAAGCCTTTTTATTTTTGCATTCATTACCATGGTATGGTTTGGTTGGTAATAGTAATATTGGATTATTTAATAAAGCTGAATTAATAAATATCTTTAAATATAGAAGTGGATTTATTCAGGTCCCAGCATTATTACCAGCATTTATTGGTAGTCTGTTATTTAGACTAAATGAACAGGATGATATAATATTATGGGGTGATAAAAATGGTTCATTTATACTTAACATTTGGTAATAAATACTATAGTATTACCGATGATGCTAACATTTGCAATATAACTAAATTTCCACAAAAGATTAAAGATTTATTTATTAATGAATTTATAAATTTTGTTAGTAATTTTGACACTAAAATTGGTTCAATTTTTGAATTAAAAACAAAACATGATTGGGATACTACGTTTAATGAAGTTAATTCTCAAGTTACTTCAAATAACTTTAAATTAAATTTAAACATATTAACAAATAATTTTGTCATAGACGGTGGTAGTGAAACATTAGTTAATAATTATAATATATTTAATATATTTAATATTTCTGATTCTTTTCAATATAATTATAATTATTTTTTGGAATATAAAGATAATAGTATTCAATCACAAACCTTAATAAACTTATTAACAAGCAGAACATATATTTCAAATAGTTCTATTTTAATATGGGCTAACAATACTCATACTATTGAAAAACCAATAACTAAGGTAACACATGATGAATTTGGTGTTGGAGATACTGTAGTAACATATGAAAAAGTTAATATAATGGTTGACAGTAATTTACCTATAACTGTATCAAGTTATGATTTTAATGTTTATTTCCAAAAAGTTATTTCAGCTTTAAACAAAGCGGCCACTGAGCAATCAACATCTATATCGTTAAGTAAATCACAAGAAACATTACTTAAATTTGAAACATATAGAACATTAAAGAAGATTTATGATAAATGGATTAATGTATTAGATAAATCACATGAAACATCAGTTTCAAATACTCTATTTCAATGTTGTACAAAAGCAAATGGTACCGCTGATAGATTATCTGGTGATACCAGTGCTGCTTTACATTATGGGAATACTAAAGATTCGTTAATTAGTAGTTTTAGGTTTATTGATAGTTCATTTAAAGATGTTGGTGATATGTTTTTTATTAATCCATTCGCAATTAATAAATTATTACTAAATAATATTAATAGTAGTTTTTACAATGTAATGGGTACTCTATTAACGGATAACCATTTTGATTTCATTGCATTACCAACATACGTTGATTACAAAGAACCTGATGAAATAAAAAATATGTTTACACCATATCCATATTATCAAGCAAATACTCAAACTATACAAGGTCCATCATTTGTGTGCGTTTATATTGGTCAAACATCAACTAAATTAGACTTTGATAGTGATGTGACTTATGGACACCCTAATGATGGCTTTGATTTAGGAAGTAATAAACAATTAAGTGGTTTAAACGATAAGCTCGAAGATTGGGAAATTCCAGCGGCTGCATTTGTTGTTAGATATGGACACCAAAATCAAAATATTTTTAAAGATATTAAATTAGACCAAGCAGAGTTTAATGAAACTAGTGAATCACTACTTATAACTGATAATATTTCAAACTCATTAGGTAAAAATAATTTGTCATATGTTGGTCAGAATCTTTATAATGTGTATTCGGTTAGAAGTTATAAGGTTGAAGTTGAGATGATGGGTAACGCTATGATTCAACCAATGATGTATTTTCAACTAGATAATATACCAATGTTTCATGGGGCCTATTTAATAACTAAAATTAGACATAGTATAGTACCAAATCATATGTCAACGGTTTTTACGGGCACTAGAATTAAAAATGTTAAAACACCATTGATAAGTAAAAGTGTAATGTTAAATGACTTATTAACTAATTTTGGTTTTAAACCTAATGAACCATCAATAAATTTAACTAAGAATTATGTTAATACATATAATATAATTTTAAATAATAATTTACCGAAAAACAAATTTATAACTGGTATTACAACCGATTCAGAAAAGACAATTATTACAAATACTTGTTTAAAAGAATTTGGTGAATTTAATAATGGTGTATTAACAATTTATTCCGATAAGGGTCAATCAAGGTTAAAAGAATATGCTGCGGTCTGTAAAAAAACTGTTGATAAAACTTTAGAACACGTTTGGTCAGCTGTTTTTATTTCTTATATTATGAACAAAGCGGATTCAAGTTTTCCAGTAAGTGACTCGCATTATGGGTATGTTCATCAAGCTATGAATGGTGTTAATGGTTATGAAGTCTTTCCATTAAAATGTGGTTTAACTATTAAACCAGAGGTGGGTGATATATTAACATTCGCTAGAGATGGTGATTTTCATTCATCACACTCGAATGTTATATATAAAATAGAAGGTAATAAAGCCTTATTAATGGGTGGTAATGTACTTGATAAAGATAGGGACGGTACAAGTGTTAATATACGAGAAATTACATTGGATAATGGTTTAATAACTAATAATGTTCAGTTTAATAGCGGTAACGATTATAAGTTACTAACTAAGAAAACTGGTGGTATATACTATGACCATAGTAAAAACCTATCAGATTATCCAATAGATTCATTAGTTGACTCAACAACATCTAACTATAAATTTGTTGACATGCCAAACAATGGTATGCCTAATAATAATATGTTGGAGTTAAGAAAATCAATTAATAGGGTTGGCGATAAACTAAATATATCAAAAGGTATTAGATACTTAATGGAAGCTATTGGTAAAGTTGAAGGTTATTGGCAACCAGATAATAATAACACGCCAATTCTATGTAACAATCCTGGTAATATTAGTTTAATTAAAAGTATTAATACCTTAAAACCATGTAAAAAAACGAATATCTCAGGTCAAAATATTGGTAAGGTACCACCTAATAGACCAACGTATATTGAGTTTGACACACTAGATGATGGTGTTGCAGGATTATATAACTATGTAATTCTTAGAATTTTAAACGGTAAAACAAGTAATTATCCCAATGGTTTAAATACAACTTTATTTGATTTCATTTATCATTATGCACCACCAAATGACACAACTCGTCACGTTACCAATGATGATTCAGAATATACTAATATTGTTCTAGGTTATTTAAAACATATACTTAATTTTTCAACGATTAACGGTAAACCAATTACTTATTTAACAACCCTAGCTGAATTTAATACAGTTAAATAATTTTTTCGTATATTTGCATTTATGAAGATAGCAAATATTGTTTCAACTTTTAATATTGATGTATCCGATGATTTTAATGTGGTAACCTCTTTAGAAAATATTATTGAGGGGTTACCAACATTAATTGTAGGTTGGGATTTCGTTAAGAAAAATTACCCACAGTATGATATTATTGATAGAAAACTAGACAATAATATACGCTGGACGTTTAAACCAATAGAAAAAAGAGATTTATTTCAAGAAGATTTATATAATTTTATCAATGATACCTATAAAAGTGTATTAAATAAAATTAATTATTTTTTTATTGACCCATTTATCACAAATCGTAAACAATTAATAAAAATTATCAGAAAAATTAAAGGTTCAGATACTAAGATTTCTTATTTACATGATAATATGATATATATTTTTTTTGATAATATAATATTAGGTATTAATCTTGAGATGTTATCGTTTATTGGTTTAAAGCCTGATAAAATTATTAGTAAAATAAAGTCATCAAATGGAATCTTTTTAGAAAAGGATTTGATATTTATTGAATATAAAGACAAAGTAGATATGCTTGATGGTAAAATCAGGTTCCTACCAGTACTATACTCAATTAAACATGGATAAGACAATTTTATTAGCTTCGTTTATTTTTCCTGAAAGAAAAGAATGGTTTTTAAGTTATTTGCAGAATAAATTCGGTATACCTAGCGATAAAGTATTCGTTTATGAAAATTTGGATGACCAAGCTAAGTTAATAATGACTTTTAAGTTATTATTAGAAGATGGTAAACATATTAACCTTAAGGATTTATTTCCAAATGCTATTATAATCCATAAAAAAGGTGATGCCCTTTACACTATTAACGCTCTCAATAAATTGATTGAAAATGAAAATCCAGATGGGTTAGGTAATATTGATTATAAAAGTGTTAAAGTCGATTGGGGGCTATATCAAAATAAAATGATACTTATTGATAATAAAGAATTGGTTTTTTTGAATATAAAACGAATTTTTTAGTTAATTAAGATATTTATATGTATTATAATAAAACTAAAATTAATGTTATGAATACAAAAACTAACAACAACAAAGACGTTAATAAGGCGATTGATTCTTTCTTAGGTGATACACAAGTTAAACCTGAGGTACAAGAAATGGATTGTAGCACTGGAACATGTGTTATCAAGAAAGATAAAAGCATGGTTGAAAGAATAAATAAGAAAATTATCGTTGAAGACGGAAGACAACTATTAATCTAATATGGCTAAGAAAATAAATTTAGAATTATTACGTGAGGAAATTAATAAATTTAAACGAATCACAGAATACACATTTTATACTGAAGAACCTAAAACTGAAGATAATTTAATATTAGGTACTGTAGATGAAGCTGGTGAAAATGGTGAGGAAGATTTAGACTTTAACCCACAAGGTGGTCCAGCCGCTGCTGACCCTAATGCAACCGCAATGCCACCAGCACCAACAGATGATTCTAAGTCATCAAACCCTAATGGCCAACAACAAGTACCACCAGCTGCGCCAGCTACGCCACCAGCACAAGGTCCTGAAGCAGGTACCGATGCCACTAGTGACGATGAAAATTTATTCGGTACTGATGATGGTATGGATGGTATGGATGATATGGAGACAGCACCTGATGAAGATGAGGTTGACATTGATGTGACTGAATTAGTTGATAGTACAGAAGATGCTAAACATTCAGCTGATAAAGCAAGCCACAAAGCTAGTCGTTTAATGCAACAATTTTCTAAACTTGCACAAAAAGTTGATGCAATGGCTTCAATAAGTCATAAGATTGATTCTCTTGAAAAAGAAATAGTTAAGAGAAATCCAACACCTGTTGAAAAATTGGAAATGAGGTCATTGGATTCGTACCCATTCAATATCAAATTGAACGATTATTGGAAAGATGTTGAAGGTTATGATACTGGTGCCGATAAACCAAAAGAATATGTTTTAAGAAAGGATGATATTGATAATACATTCGCAAGCAGTCAACTAAAAAATTCCTTTAACGTTAAGGATAACGAATATGAGGAAGAAGATATATAATAAATTGGAGTACGTAAGTACTCCTTTTTTATTTTAAGGGTTTTTTAAAATATTTATTGC